>Ga0164241_10000250_pt1 | contig 122633 bp, 122 predicted proteins | sample OricomyardsoilBY_FD_108780 | JGI IMG/M metagenome (GOLD analysis project Ga0164241, IMG submission 108780) | Backyard soil microbial communities from Emeryville, California, USA - Original compost - Back yard soil (BY) | ecosystem: Environmental > Terrestrial > Soil > Unclassified | place... | reverse complement strand
CGACGGGGCAGGGTGGTGCGGCCCGCAGCCGCAAGGCGAGGACACGGCCTGCCCCAAAGCCGACGCGGCGAAGCGCGGCGCTTGCCGGTTGATGACGCCTGGACCGGATGGCAGGCGGACCTCTTACGACCCGCAAAAGCAGCCGGGCGGCCCAGAGCAAAGCGGCTGGCCGCACGTCCGAATCCGGAGTGATCCGGCCCAAAGCGCCGGATCGCCGAAGTTCTTTTGCGCAAAGGATCGTCACCCGAATGGGCGGAAACCCGACAGGGGTTCCGTGAGGCGCGCCGAATAGAGCCTGATCGGCAAGAGCCGATGCGCCTCAATCACGATTCGAAGTTTCGGGTTCTAAGAGAGGGAAACTTAAGGACAGCCAGACCCGGCCGTCAAAACGTCCGACCGCGTCTGGCTGCGATGATCGAGATCAATGCCCAAACGCCAAAACGCAGTCCCATTGCGCCCATGGTCCGCGCCTCGTAGGCGGTCCCGCTCCAAACCAGCCAGAGAAAGGCTGCAAAAACGGCTGCCGTGGTCAAAGCGATGGCAATTGACAGGCCAGTCGCCCATGTGGTGCGATACCAAAGGCCCAAACCGGCCAGGACATAGGCGAACCCCGCGAGGAAGTTGAACCACAAAACGAAGGGAACGACCGCGCCCATGTCGGCCCCACCAAACAGGGCCTGCCCGCCCGAGACAATAGTCAGAAGGCCAAAGACGACGGCAACAATGGCGGCAACAGTGACGGAACGGGTGCGGATAGGCATAGTCTTCTCCTGTGTTCAGCCGTCCACAAGGCGCCCATCGCGCAGATGGATCAGGCGGTCGAAGCGGTCGAAAATCTTTTCGTCATGAGTGACGGCAATGATGCAGGCCTCCTGCTCGGTCGCGAGCTTGCGCAAAAGGTCCATCACCAGTTGCGCGCGTCCGCTGTCGAGTGCGGCGGTCGGTTCATCTGCCAAAATGATGCGGGGCCGATTGGCCAGCGCGCGGGCGATGGCGACACGTTGCGCCTCGCCCCCCGACAAAAGCGCGGGCTTCACTTTGGCGCGGTGGCCAACTTCCAGATAGTCGAGCAATTCGCGTGCACGTGCCCGGCCTTTGGCGGCGGGCCAGCCCGCAAGGTCAAGCACTACCGAGACATTTTCCTCCGCGGTCAGGAAGGGCAACAGGTTATGCGCCTGAAAGATGAAGCCGATCTTGTCCAGCCGCTGCCGTCGCAGGTCGCTCCGCAACCATTTGCCATCGAACACCGGGTCACCGTCGAGTTCCACCTGACCGGCCGACGGGGCAAGGATGCAGCCGATGATGTTGAGAAGTGTCGTCTTGCCAGACCCGGAGAACCACGGCCCCCGTCTCGGCGTGGCGGGCGACAATAACCGCGTCAAAGGGTGCAACCAGTTGGTGATGTGCCAGTAGCGTCTCTTCAAGCTGAAGAGCCGCCGCCGCATCCTGCGCCTGCGCCATGATCACGTCGCGTTCGGCCTTGGCCACGGCGACTTCGGCGCGGGCCACATCTTCGTCACGCTGGGCTTCTTCGGCGCGCTGGACGGTTGCGACGTCTTGCCGCGCCAGTTCCACCAGACGACGATTGGCGGTCTCGCGCTGCGCCAGGATGGCCAGCGCACGTTCGACGGACGCTTCGGCCTTGGCTTGATTGGCAAGGTTCGCAGCGATTGCTGCACGGGCGCGGGCCACGCGGGCCTCTTGTTCGCCCTGGTGCAATGTGCCGAGAATTTGCCCTTGCGCGACCCTATCGCCCGCGTCCGCCGAGAGGGACAGAAGCGTGGCACCCACTTCAAAGCCAACCCGGGTCAGCACCCGCGCTTCGACGGTGCCAAGGCCATAGATCCGCAGGGGCACGTCGGTTTCAGGTTGCACGACCGTCACGGTCAGCGGCCGTTCCGTCATGAACAGAATGCCCGCGCCGATGGCGAGCACAGTCGCTCCCCCAAATATCCAAGCCCTTTGCATTTCTCAGTCCTCCCTCACACCCAGCAGCCGAAGTTGGACAGCCAGAAGTCGCAGTCCTTCGTTGCGCAGATCAAAGTCGCGCGCGCCGAGCGACCACCGGATTGCCACGCCTTGAATGAGCGAGGTCAGAAGGACAGCCACATCTGCAGCCGCCACATCGCTGACAAGCGTTTTGTCTTGCTGGCCCTGAATGACTTCGCGCATCAAAAGGCCGTGCAGCGTGACCAGCCGGTCCCGGAAGGCGGCGCGCAGAGCGGCGTTCTCGACATTCAATTCGCGCGAGAACAGCAGCATGGGCATCGCTGGGTTCGCCGTGATCTGATCCAGTTGCGCGCCAACCAGCGCTTTCAACCGCTCGACTGGCGGCTGGGAGCCCTCAAGCGCCTTGGTCCACGCCGCTGTCAGCAAACTTGCGACATGATCAGCAACGGCAACCCACATCTCGGCCTTGGTCGGAAAATGCCGGAAGATGGCGGCCTGCGTCACACCGACTTCTGTCGCGATAGCACCAGTCGTCACACGGTCCGGTCCGATCCTGTCGGCAAGAACAAGGATCGTTTCGACGATTTGTGCTTTGCGAAGGTCGGCCGATTTGCGCATTGATGTGATCCGGATAAGTAAGTGAGTACTTACTAACTTATATCGTGCGGATAGTCAATTAAATCACGGCCGGACAGGATAGCGCGATGACTTCAGGATCGCGCCAGTCGCGTCGAGGGTGAATCTGCAAGCCCGGCCCGCATGACGAAATGTCAGCCGCCATCGCCCTGCATCGTCGCCCTCTCCGGCTTCGCACCGCGATGTCAGCGTGCCGTCGCGCATGGCAAGCCGCACGTCGTCTTCGGTCATCTTGAAGGCTTCGGCCAGAAGTGCGGCTGGAACCACAAACCCCGAACCGTCACGTTTGATCCGGGTCATGGCTTACCAGCCAAGTTAAAGGGGGTTTGCGGGGCCAGCGCGATATCGGCCAGCGTCGAGCGGTTCAGATCATCCAGAAAAGCTGTTTCCGCCGACCGAAGGCGGGCCTTGAGGCGGCATCGTCCGTCAATCGAGCACCCGGTACCATTGGGCGCAAAACAATCGACGAGCGGCTGACCGTCCTCGAGCTGGCGGACGAGGTCACCGAGCCGGATCTCTGCCGCGGCTCGCGCCAGAACCGCACCACCGCCACCGCCGCGCCGTGTGTCGATGAACCCCGCGCGGGCGAGATGCTGCATGATCTTTGCCAGATGGTTGCGTGACAGCTCCAACTGGTTAGCCAGCTCGGCAGTGGAAAACGCCCGTGCGGGATCGCCCGCCATACGCATCAGCATGCGAAGTCCATAGTCGGTGAACGTGGTCAGGCGCATGTCAGTGATGTCCCTTGAATGGGTATTTACAATACCTATTAGCAGTCCTATGCCAAACCGCAAGTCGGAGACCCAAGATGGAAACGCCCGCTCAGCCCCAAGAAATCACATCGGCGCGCCCAGAGGTGACTGCCGCTTTGATGGCGGAAACCGGGCTTGACGAGGACGTGCTGCGCCAACTGGTGCATCGCTTTTACGCCAAGGTCCGCCACGATCAGATGCTTGGGCCGATCTTTGCGGCGAAGATCACCGACTGGACCCCACATCTGGAGCGCATGGTCGCCTTCTGGTCGTCGGTCGCTCTGATGACCGGGCAGTATCACGGCCGCCCGGTGCCCGCGCATGTGTCGCTGCCCATCGACGCCTCGCATTTCGAGCGCTGGCTGACGCTGTTTCGTGCGACAGCGCACGAGACCTGCACACCGGCTGGTGCGGCCCATGTCATCGAACGCGCTGAACGGATTGCGCAATCCCTGCATTTTGCGGTCATTTCGGCGCAAACACCGTCGGACACGCCACCCAAACTTATCTGATTACAGGAACATCAAGATGACAGACGCACCGATCAACGACCCCGCTGCCCTGACCCACCATATCGAGACGCGCTATCATGCGTGCCACCGCCAGCAATTACCTGAACTGGTTAACATGGCCGAACGGGTCGAAAACGTCCATTTCGGCGACGACAGCGTGCCGGAAGGTCTGGCCGTCCTGCTCCAAAGAATGACTGACGAGATGGAAGTCCACATGAAGAAAGAGGAATTGATCCTCTTTCCGGCCATCCGTCGGGGCGGGATGCCCGGAATTGAACATCCAATCGCGGTGATGCGCGCCGATCATGCCGGGCACGACCGCGAAGTGGACGAAATCCGACGCATGACTGCAAACCTGACCCTGCCCGACGGGGCCTGTGGCACATGGACACGGCTGTATGACGGGCTGGCTGAATTCATCGGGGATCTGACCGAACACATGCGGCTGGAAAACGAGGTGCTGTTTCCGCAGTTCGAATCGGCTGAGCGCGCAGATGCCTGAACCTGGGCGTTATGCCTCGCCCCCCTGTCTGACTGGCGAAATCGCACCAGACTACTTTGACCCGTTGGCAACAGACCCCGAACAGGCGCGCGACGTGGCGCGCTGGCGGCGTGGCGAACGCACCCGCCTGCGGGGGGCACGGGACGCGCTTTCGGTGTCAGACCGGCAGACCGTGAGTGCAGCGCTGGCGGGGCACTTGCGGCAGGTTCTGGCGGAAAGGTTCGGGGGCGCAGCGGGCATGGTCCTGTCAGCCTACTGGCCGATCAAAGGCGAACCTGATCTGCGCGGCCTTATGGCCGAACTTCACGCCGCAGGCGTCATCATTGCACTGCCGGTGGTCGAGGACAAAGCCAGCCCGCTGGTCTTTCGTCGCTGGCAGCCCGGCATGAGGATGGAGCGGGGCGAGTGGGATATTCTGGTGCCTCCACCCGAAGCCGAACGGCTGACGCCCGATATCACCCTTGCACCCTGCCTTGGGTGGACTGACGATTGTTACCGGCTGGGCTGGGGCGGCGGCTATTTCGACCGGACCCTTGCCGTTCTGGTGCCTCGCCCTGTGACCATCGGCATCGCCCATGCGGATGCACACCTGCTGACGATCTATCCTCAGCCCCACGACATTCCGCTTGATCTCATCGTTACAGAGACGGGCCTGTCAGCCGAACGGGTCGTTTTGGCATGAACACTGAAGGCCCAACAGCTTCAGGCCGACCGCTGCGCGGTAGCGTCCTGTCACGTCTGGCCTGCACTCTGGTTCAGCCGATCCTGTCGCGCATTGTGCGTCGTGTCGCGGTCCGGCATCCGACGCTGTTTGCCCGTCTCGGTCCACATCAGGGAACCGATTTTCTGATCGACCCGGTTGATCTGCCCTTTGCACTGCACTTGCGCCCCGATCCGGACGCGCTGGTGTTTCGCGCAGTGCCGCGCAATGCCGCACCAAAAGCGCGGGCGGTGATCCGGGGGCGGTTCCTGCTGCTGCTCGAATTGGTCGATGCGCAGGAAGACGGTGACGCCGCCTTTTTTTCGCGCGACCTTGAAGTCAGCGGTGACACCGAGGCCGTGGTGCGCTTGCGCAATGCGCTGGACGATGTCGAAGGCTCGATTGCCGAAGACGCCGCGTCGATGTTCGGCCCGCCGGGGCGAGCCATCCTCGCCCGTCTGAGACGCGCCTATTCCCCTGAGCCAGAGAGGGTATGACCTGACATGAGCCTTGCTGAATTGATCTGCCCCGCTGGCACACCCGCTGCCCTGCGCACCGCTGTCGATGCGGGTGCAGACGCGGTCTATTGCGGGTTTCAGGATGCGACCAATGCGCGCAACTTTCCGGGGCTGAACTTTACCCCCGACGAATTGCAACAGGCGGTTGCCTATGCCCATGCCAGGGGCACAAAGGTTTTGCTCGCGCTGAACACGTATCCCCCTGCGGGCAAGGTTGATCTGTGGCGACACGCCGCTGATCTGGGCGCGCGGATCGGGGTTGATGCATTTATTGTCGCCGACATGGGGGTCGCGGATTACATCGCGCGCACCTATCCCGAGGTCCGGCTGCACCTGTCGGTTCAGGCCGCGGCTTCATCACCCGAAGCGATCCGCTACTATTGCCAGCATTTCGGGGTCAAACGTGTTGTTCTGCCGCGTATCCTGACGATCCCTGAAATCCGCCAGATCCGAACGGAAATTCCCTGCGAAATCGAGTCATTTATCTTCGGAAACCATGGCCTGATGGTCGAAGGGCGATGCAGCCTGACCAACTACCTGACCGGGCAGTCCACCAATATGGACGGCGTGTGCTCCCCTGCGTCAGATGTGGAATACGCGCGCCACGATGACGGGTCGATGTCTTCACAACTGGCCGGATTTACCATCGACCGTTTTGGTCCGGACGAAAAGGCGGGCTACCCGACGATCTGCAAGGGCCGCTATACCGCTCCGCACCGGCCCGACGGGTATTACGCGTTCGAAGAGCCGGTCAGCCTGAACCTTGCGCGACTTTTGCCCGACCTGATCGAGGCCGGTGTCCATGCGTTCAAGATCGAAGGGCGGCAGCGCTCGAAAAGCTATGTGCGCAGCGTTGTCTCCGCCTTCCGCACGGCAATTGACGATATCCGGGCCGGTCGCGCCGCCAACATCGCCGATCTGGTCGCGATGACCGAGGGACAGAAGCAGACCCAAGGCGCGTTTGAGACCAGGAAATGGCGGTGAAGACCATGACAAAACTGACCCTTGGGCCAATCGTTTATCATTGGTCCGCCGACAAACGCCGCGACTTTTACGCCCGCATTGCTGATGAAGCCCCGGTGGACGAGGTTTATCTGGGTGAGGTGATCTGTTCCAAACGCGCGCCGTTCCACGAGCGCGATCTGCCGGAGATCATCGAACGGCTGGTGCGGGCGGGCAAAACCGTGGTGCTTTCGACCCTGGCCGAGGTGATGCTGGTTCGTGAGCGTCGCGCGACCGAGGAACTGGCCAATATGGAAAGCCCCGGGATCGAGGTGAACAATGCCGCTGGTCTCTATGCGCGCGGCAATCGCCCGCATCGGATCGGTCCGTTCATGAACGCCTACAACGACGCGACGATCAGGTGGATGGCAGGGCAGGGGGCAACCCATGTCTGTCTTCCGACCGAATTGCCCGCCGAAGCGATTTCTGTCGCCGCCCGGGCCGCCCGCGATCTCGGGCTGGGGGTCGAAGTGCAGGTGTTCGGGCGTGCTTCGCTGGCGGTGTCGGCGCGCTGCTATCACGCGCGCGCTCACGGCCGCACCAAAGACAACTGCCAGTTTGTCTGTGAAGCAGACGCCGACGGCATGCCACTGCGCACGCGTGACGATGCGCCAATCCTGCGGGTAAACGGGATCCAGACCCAGTCCGAGAGCTATCTCGATCTGCTGCCCGAGACGGCGCGCCTTGTCGCTGACGGCGTCACTCATCTGAGGCTGATGCCGCAAGATGTGGATATGGTGGAGGTGGCGGGCATCTTTCGCAACTACCTTGATGGCAAGAGGTCGAGTGACGAGGCCGATCAGCACCTGATTGAATTGTGCGGCCCATCACCACTCAGCAACGGTTTCTATTACGGGACGGCGGGCTACCGGCGGATCGCCATGACGACGCCCGCCTGACGTGACGATGGAGAATGACCAATGACCTCGACCGCCGAACAGGTGCGCACATGGCGCGGGCCCGCGATTCTGACATACGGATTTCGACCCTTTTTCTTTGGTGCAGGGGTTTGGGCTGCACTGGCCATGACGCTGTGGGTGCCGATGTTGTCAGGCGATCTGACCCTGCCCACCGCCTTCGATCCGGTGTCCTGGCATGCCCATGAGTTTCTGTTTGGCTATCTGAGCGCTGTCATCGCCGGGTTCCTGCTCACGGCGGTGCCAAACTGGACCGGTCGGATGCCGATTGTCGGCTGGCCTCTTGCTGGATTGTTTGCGTTGTGGCTGATCGGGCGGACGGCAGTTGCGCTGTCGCAGCACCTTTCTGCACTTGGCGTTGCTGTGGCTGATCTGGCCATGCCGCTGGTCCTTGCCGCGGTGATTGGTCGCGAGATCGTTGCGGGCAAGAACTGGCGTAACCTGATCGTACTGTCGATGTTGGGGGTCCTGACCATCGGCAACGGGGTGTTTCATGTCGAGGCCGCGCGGGGCGACTATGCTGCCCAGGGCTATGGCCTGCGGACTGGGCTTGCGGCTGTGATCATGATGATCGCGGTGATCGGCGGGCGGATCGTGCCGTCTTTCACCCGCAATTGGCTGGCCAAACAGGGGCCAGGCCGGCTGCCCGTGTCGCCGATGCAAAGGTTCGACAAGGTGGCGCTTTTGGCTCTGGTGGCAACGCTTTTGCTCTGGGTCGTGCTGCCCGATCACCCGCTGACCGGTTGGTTCCAGCTGATGGCAGGGGTGCTGCACACGATCCGTTTGGCGCGCTGGGCAGGGGACAGAACCTTGGCCGAGCCTTTGGTCGCGGTCCTGCACCTGGGCTATGCGTTCCTGCCGCTCGGGGCCTTGTCACTCGGGGGTGAAATCCTCTCCCCCGGCCTGTTTGGCATGGCCGCAGCGCAACACCTGTGGATGGCTGGGGCGGCGGGCCTGATGACACTCGCTGTCATGACCCGGGCCACGCTTGGCCATACCGGACAGAACCTGAGCGCCGGGCCGGGCACAACCGGCATTTATGCGGCACTGGTGGTGGCGGTTTTGTCCCGGTTGGCCGCCGGTCTTTGGCCAACTCAGGCGTCTGTGCTGCATTTGGTTGCGGGAACTGCGTGGATCATGGCTTTTGCGGGATTTGCCGTGATCTATGGTCGCCTGCTTTTGCGGCTTCCACCCGGAAAGCGCATCTGAAGGGCCGCGCCGCTGCCGTTCCGGATCAGCCCCTTGAGCGGAACATCAGGTCGAAGAGTCGTCGATCAGAGGGTGTGGCTTTGCGAACCTTTCCAGATCAGCCCGATTGCGGATGAACACGCGCGTGCCTTCGACGACGACGCCATAGGGGTTCAAGCCTTTGAAGGACCGGCTCAGGTTCTCGGGCGTCATGCCCAGCACGGATGCCAGTCGGCGTTTCTCGAAATCCAGTTCAAAAGCGGCTTCTCCGTCAGCGCGCTTCTGTTGCCGCAGCAGATAATTCGCCAGCCGTTCCAGCGAGGTCCGCAGCTTCAGGTCCTTTTGCGACTTGACGACTGAACGGTAACACTGCGCCAACTCCGTCACGATCGCCCGGGCAAAATTGCTGTCGACATCGAAGATCGCACGAACATCCTGGCTGGGGATCAGGACGATCCGGCTTTTTTCCAGCGTCCGGACTGACATCAGATAGGGCGCGTTGCGGATGGTTGCCGCAAGGATGAAGGTCGAGACCGGCCGCACGGTCGCAAGGCTGGTGTCGCGCCCGTTCCAAGTCGAAAACAGATCGACTGACCCGGACAATATGACGTGCAGAAAGTCGCTGGGTTCACCTTCGGTAATCAGCTCGATCTGCGGCGGAAAATTCTGCACATAGGCCCCCCGCATCAAGGTCTGAAAATTCGGCTCGGCCATTCCAGCAAACAGGTCAAGCGCGCGAATCTCGGGATAAGGGGCTTCGGGCATGTTTCGAGCTCCGCTTAAGTCGGTGACCAGAACAGTGGATCAATTGATTTTTGTCAAGCCTTCAATTGATCTGCGCCAGTTGCGGCTTGACCTGACGTCGCCCGCAAAACAACAGATTTGGATTGCCTGTTTATTTCGTTAAAAATTCCTGCCCACCTGATCTAGATCAAATCCCTTCTGACGGTCCGAAGGCACCTGTGGCGCCAACCCCTTTTCGGGGAGCCACGTTTCCTGTAGGAGAAATCTGCCATGCAGAGCCACGCCACAGCCTCACGCGCCGATCAGAACCGCGCCTTGGGCCTGAGTACAATTGCGTTTACCGCCTGTTTTGCGGTCTGGACGATCTTTTCCATCATCGGCGTCGCCATCAAGGGCGAGCTTGGACTGAACGACACGCAGTTCGGTCTGCTTGTCGCCACCCCGATCCTGACGGGGTCCTTGACCCGGATTTTCCTTGGCGTCTGGACCGAGAAATACGGCGGACGGCTGGTCTTCTCCGCGCAGATGATCCTGGCGGCGCTGGCGACCTGGGCGCTGACGTTTGCACATACCTACATCATGTATCTGGTGGCGGCTTTGGGCGTCGGTCTTGCGGGCGGGTCCTTCATCATCGGCGTTGCCTATGTCAGCCGCTGGTATGACGCAGGCCGTCAAGGCACAGCGCTTGGTATCTTCGGCGCAGGCAACATCGGCGCGGCGGTGACCAAATTTGTCGCGCCTTTCGTCATGGTCGCCTATGGCTGGCAAGGTGTCGCCAACACCTGGGCTGCGGCCTTGGCTTTGATGGGCGTGATCTTCTTCATCTTCGCCAAAGACGATCCGGCTTTGGTCGAACGCCGCAGAACCGGGGCGAAGGCACCGGGATTTGGGCAGCAATTCGCGCCATTGAAGAACCTGCAGGTCTGGCGCTTCTCGCTCTACTACTTCTTCGTCTTTGGCGCTTTTGTCGCGCTGGCGCTGTGGCTGCCGCACTACCTGATCGATGTCTACAAGGTCGATGTGCGGTTCGCGGGCATGGCGGCGGCGTCATTCAGCCTGTCGGCCAGTCTGTTTCGCGCTTATGGCGGCGTTCTGTCCGACAAGTTCGGGGCACGCTCGGTGATGTACTGGACCTTTGGGTTCAGCCTGGTCTTCCTGTTCATGCTGTCCTACCCGCCGACGGACTATGTCATTCAAGGCAAAGACGGCCCGATTGCCTTTTCGACCAGCATGGGGCTGTGGCCGTTCATCGTCACGCTGTTTGCGCTGGGCTTCTTCATGAGCCTCGGCAAAGCGGCGGTGTTCAAGCACATCCCGGTCTATTATCCCAACCATGTCGGGGCAGTAGGTGGTCTGGTCGGCATGATCGGCGGACTTGGCGGCTTTGTCCTGCCCATCACGTTTGGCGCGCTGCTGGACCTGACCGGCATCTACACCTCCTGCTTTGTGCTGCTGTTTGTGCTGGTCGCGATGGCACTGATCTGGATGCATCTGTCGATCCGCGCGATGGAGCGTGCCGCCCATGGCGAAGCGCTGGACCGCTTGCCGCAACTGCCCGAGATGCAGGCGATCCACCACCCCGAGACCACGACAATGCCGCGCGTTCTGGCGGATTGGCATCCCGAAGACGCGACGTTCTGGGCCGACAAAGGCAAGAGGATTGCGCGCCGCAACCTGTGGCTTTCGATCCCGGCGCTGTTGCTTGCCTTCTCAGTCTGGATGGTCTGGTCAATGGTGGTAGCGAAGCTGCCCCTGATCGGGTTTGCCTTCAGCCCGGAACAATTGTTCTGGCTGGCGGCGCTGCCCGCCTTGTCCGGGGCCACGCTTCGGATCTTCTACGGCTTCATGGTGCCGATCTTTGGCGGCAGGCTGTGGACGACACTGTCAACCGCGTCGCTGATGTTGCCTGCAACTGGCATCGGCTATGCCGTGCAAGACCCCGAAACGCCCTATTTTATCTTCCTCGTGCTGGCGCTGCTTTGTGGGCTTGGCGGGGCGAACTTTGCCTCATCCATGGCCAATATCGGCTACTTCTTCCCGAAGGCTGAAAAGGGCAACGCGCTGGCCTTGAACGCTGGCCTTGGCAACCTTGGCGTCTCGGTCATGCAGTTCCTGGTCCCGGTTGTCATCACGGCGGGCGTCTTTGGCGCCATCGGGGGCGCTCCGCAAGTCACGGGCGAGGGCGGCCAGCTTTGGATCCAGAATGCGGGCTTCATCTGGGTGCCCTTCATCATCGCCTCAACGATTGCCGCATGGCTTGGCATGAACGACATCGCCGACGCAAAGGCGAGCTTTGCCCAGCAATCGGTGATCTTTGGCCGCACCCACAACTGGCTGATGTGCGTCCTCTATATCGGAACCTTCGGCAGCTTCATCGGCTATTCGGCGGGCTTTCCGCTGCTCTCCAAGCTTGCCTTCCCGGATGTGAACGCGCTGCAATATGTCTTCCTTGGCCCGCTGGTTGGTGCGCTGTCCCGTGCGGGGACCGGCTGGGTCAGCGACAAGTTCGGGGGCGGGCGGGTGACCTTCTGGGTCTTTGCCGGAATGATCGCCAGCGTCTTTGCGGTGATCTGGTCGCTGCAGACCGGCAGTTTCGCCGGGTTCTTTGCGGGCTTCATGGCGCTGTTCTTCTTCACGGGCGTTGGCAATGCGTCGACCTTCCAGATGATCCCGGTCATCATGGGCCGCGAAGTGCCGCGCCTGATGCCGAACCTGACCGGCGTGGACCGCGCCCGCCAGATCGCGATGGAGAGCAGCGGGATCGTCGCCTTCACCTCGGCCATCGGGGCTTATGGCGGGTTCTTCATCCCCAAGGCCTATGGGTCATCCATCGCCATGACGGGCAGCCCGATTGGCGCGCTGTGGGTGTTCCTGGCCTTCTACGTCGTCTGCCTCGGCCTCACCTGGCTGGTCTACACCCGCAAAGGCGGACTTCTCCATGACATCGAGCGTGGCCGCACCATCGCCGCCGCACAAGCCGCAGCATAGCAAAAGGACGCCAACATGAGCCACCTGCTTGACCGACTGAACTTTTTCAAAAGCAAGGAACTGGAGACCTTTTCGGATGGCTGGGGTCAGACCACGCGCGAGAACCGCGACTGGGAAGACGTCTACAGAAACCGCTGGCGGCACGACAAGATCGTGCGCTCGACCCATGGGGTGAACTGCACCGGATCGTGTTCGTGGAAGATCTACGTCAAGTCCGGCGTGGTGACTTGGGAAACCCAGCAGACCGACTATCCGCGCACCCGCGCAGGCCTGCCAAACCACGAACCGCGTGGCTGTGCGCGGGGGGCCAGCTACAGTTGGTATCTGTATTCCGCCAACCGGGTGAAGAACCCGCTGATCCGGGGAGCCCTGATGCGGGCCTGGCGCAAGATGCGCCCCAACATGACGCCGGTGGCGGCCTGGGCGGCGATCCAGAACGATCCCAAGCTGCGGGCCAGCTACACCAAGACGCGCGGCAAGGGCGGATTTGTGCGCGCAACCTGGGACGAGGCGACCGAGATCATCGCCGCCGCAAACGCCTACACCGCCAAGACCTATGGCCCTGACCGGGTGTTTGGCTTCTCGCCGATCCCCGCTATGTCGATGGTCAGCTACGCGGCCGGGTCACGCTATCTGTCGCTGCTCGGTGGCACATGCATGTCGTTTTACGACTGGTATTGCGACCTCCCGCCTGCCTCGCCGCAGACCTGGGGCGAACAGACCGACGTGCCGGAAAGTGCTGACTGGTACAACGCGGGCTTCCTGATGCTCTGGGGCTCGAACGTGCCGCAGACCCGCACGCCCGATGCGCATTTCTACACCGAAGTGCGTTATCGCGGCACCAAGTCCGCCGTGGTCAGCCCCGACTATTCCGAAGCCGCCAAGTTCGGCGACATCTGGCTGAACCCGCAGGCCGGGACCGATGCCGCGCTCGCGATGGCGATGGGCCACGTGATCCTGCGCGAGTTCCACCTTGACCGGCAGGCCGAGTATTTCGAGGACTACGCCCGCAAATACACCGACATGCCGATGCTGGTCCGGCTCGACGACCAGGACGGTCATCTGGTGCCGGGCCGGATGCTGCGGGCCGATGACTTCAAGGGCAATCTCGGTGAGGCCAACAACCCCGACTGGAAGACGGTGGCTTACGATACGGTCAGCGGCAAAGTCGTGGTCCCGAATGGCTCGATCGGGTTTCGCTGGAACGAGACCGGCAAATGGAACCTTGAAGAACAGGCAAAAGGGGCCGAGGCCAAGCTGCGCCTGACCCAGATCCTTGAAGGTGACCACGACGAAGTTGTCGGGGTCGATTTCCCCTATTTCGGCGGGGTTGCAACCGGCGACTTCGTCAAATGTGACCATCCCGCCGTCCTGACCCGCAATGTGCCTGCCCGTCGCATCAAGCTGGCCGATGGCAAGACCGCTCTGGTCGCCACGGTCTTTGACCTGTTCTGTGCCAACTACGGGCTGGACCGGGGGCTTGGCGGCGACTTCGTGTCGAAGGACTTCAACGACGACAGTCCCTATACCCCGGCCTGGGCCGAAAAGATCACCGGCGTTGACCGCGAAAAGATCATCGCCGTCGCCCGTCAGTTTGCCGGCAATGCGGAAAAGACCCATGGCAAGTCGATGGTCATCCTTGGGGCCGGTCTGAACCACTGGTTCCACATGGACATGGCCTATCGCGGCATCATCAACATGCTGGTGATGTGTGGCTGTATTGGCCAAGAAGGTGGCGGCTGGTCACATTACGTCGGGCAGGAAAAGCTGCGCCCGCAGACCGGCTGGGCACCCTTGGCCTTTGGTCTCGACTGGAGCCGTCCGCCCCGACACATGAACTCGACAAGTGCCTGGTATGCCCACACTGACCAGTGGCGCTATGAAACCCTGCGCGCCGGTGAAATCCTGTCCCCGACCGCGCCCAAGGGTGATTGGGACATCAGCCTGATCGACTACAATATCCGGGCCGAACGGATGGGCTGGCTGCCCTCGGCCCCGCAATTGAAGACCAACCCGCTTGAGGTGTCCAAGGCGGCCAAAGCAGCAGGCAAGGCCATTCCGGCCTATGTGGCCGAGGAACTGAAGGCCGGGCGTCTGGAAATGTCCTGTCAGGACCCGGATGCGCCGGAAAACTGGCCAAGGAACCTGTTTGTCTGGCGCTCGAACCTGCTCGGGTCATCGGGCAAAGGGCATGAATATTTCCTCAAACACCTGCTTGGCACCGACCACGGCGTGATGGGCAAGGATCTGGGCGAAGAAGGCGGCGTGATGCCGAAAGAAGCCATCTGGCATGACGAAGCGCCAAAGGGCAAACTTGACCTGCTGGTGACGATCGACTTCCGGATGTCGACAACTTGCGTCTATTCCGACATCGTGCTGCCGACGGCGTCCTGGTACGAAAAAGACGACCTGAACACATCGGACATGCACCCGTTCATCCATCCGCTTCAGGCGGCGGTGGACCCTGCGTATGAAAGCAAATCCGACTGGGAAATCTTCAAGTCGATTGCGAAGAAGTTCAGCGAAGTCGCCCCCGAGGTGCTGGGTGTCGAGACCGATATCGTTCAGCTTCCCTTGCTGCACGACACGCCGGGCGAACTGGCACAGGCGCATGTGAAGGACTGGAAGAAGGGCGAATGTGACCTCATTCCTGGCAAGACCGCGCCGAATTATGTCGCGGTCGAACGGGACTATCCGAACCTTTACAAGAAGTTCACGTCCGTCGGGCCGCTGCTGGAAAAGCTTGGCAACGGTGGCAAAGGGATCAACTGGGATACCAAGCTGGAAGTCGGGCATTTGCGCGACCTGAACGGTGTCGTGCAGGACGAAGGTGTCTCACATGGGCTGGCGCGGCTGGATACCGCCATCCATGCCGCCGAGATGATCCTGATGCTGGCGCCCGAAACCAACGGCGAAGTCGCGGTCAAAGCCTGGGAGGAGTTGGAAAAGCCGACAGGCCGCCATCACGCCCATCTGGCGGAAGGCGCGCACCACACCAAGATCCGCTTTCGTGACATTGCCGCGCAACCAAGGAAGATCATCTCGTCTCCCACCTGGTCGGGGATTGAGTCCGAAACCGTCTGCTACAACGCTGGCTACACCAACGTTCACGAACTGATCCCGTGGCGCACGCTGACCGGCCGCCAGCAGCTCTATCAGGATCACGAATGGATGCGGGCGTTTGGCGAAGGCTTCGTCAGCTACCGCCCGCCGGTCGACCTGAAGACGATCACCAAGGCGGTGAACAACGACGCCGCCGAAGGCAATCCGCATGTCGTGTTGAACTTCATCACGCCCCACCAGAAATGGGGGATCCACTCGACCTATTCCGACAACCTGCTGATGCTGACGCTCAATCGTGGCGGGCCAGTGGTCTGGATGTCCGAGGTCGATGCCAAGACCGCCGGTCTGGTCGATAACGACTGGGTCGAAGCCTACAACATCAACGGCGCGCTGACCGCGCGGGTGGTGGTGAGCCAGCGGATCAAGCAAGGCACGCTGTTCATGTATCACGCGCAGGAAAAGATCGTGAATACGCCGGGCTCTGAAAAGACCGGCCATCGCGGCGGCATTCACAACTCGGTCACGCGGGCTGTGCTGAAGCCGACCCACATGATCGGCGGCTATGCGCAATTGTCCTATGGTTTCAACTACTACGGCACCGTTGGCAGCAACCGCGACGAATTCGTGATCGTGCGGAAAATGAAAAAGATCGACTGGCTGGATACGCCGGCGACCGCCAAAGTGGAGGCGTAAGACATGAAGGTTCGCGCACAAATCGGCAAGGTTCTGAACCTTGACAAATGCATCGGGTGTCACACCTGCTCGGTCACCTGCAAGAACGTCTGGACCACCCGCGACGGTGTTGAATATGCGTGGTTCAACAACGTCGAAACCAAGCCGGGCACCGGCTATCCGACCGATTGGGAAAACCAGAAGCGCTGGAACGGCGGCTGGAGCCGGTCAAAGTCGGGCAAGCTGCGCCCAAAGCAAGGCGCAAAATGGCGCATCCTTGCGAACATTTTTGCCAATCCCTCGATGCCCGAAATCGACGACTACTACGAACCGTTCGATTTCGATCATGACCACCTGAAATCCGCCCCTGACATGACCGCGTTCCCAACCGCGCGGCCTTATTCCAAGATAACCGGCGAGCGGATCGAGAAGATCGAAAAGGGTCCGAACTGGGAGGAAATCCTGGGCGGTGAATTCGCCAAACGCTCGGCGGACTACAACTTTGAAGGCGTCCAGAAGCAGATCTATGGCGAATACGAAAACACCTTCATGATGTATCTGCCGCGCCTCTGTGAACATTGCCTGAACCCGACATGCTCGGCGTCTTGCCCGTCGGGCGCAATCTACAAGCGCGAAGAAGACGGTATTGTCCTGATCGACCAGGAGAAATGCCGGGGCTGGCGGATGTGCATCTCGGGCTGCCCTTACAAGAAAGTCTATTACAACTGGGACACCGGCAAATCCGAGAAATGCACCTTCTGTTATCCGCGCATCGAAAGCGGCCAACCGACAGTCTGTTCGGAAACCTGCGTCGGGCGTATCCGCTACCTGGGGGTGATCCTTTATGACGCCGACAAGATCGAAGCGGCGGCCAGCAGCGAACGCGAGACCGACCTGTATGGCGCGCAACTGGACGTGTTCCTTGATCCAAACGACCCCGAGGTGATTGCCGCCGCCCGCCGTGATGGCGTGCCGGAAGACTGGATCGAATCAGCAAAGATCAGCCCGATCTGGAAAATGGCGATGGAGTGGAAGGTCGCCTTCCCGCTGCATCCCGAATACCGCACCTTGCCGATGGTGTGGTATATCCCGCCGCTGTCACCGATCCAGAATGCGGCGCAGGCTGGTCAGATCGCGATGAGCGACCAGATGCCCGATGTGCGGTCTTTACGCATTCCGGTCCAGTACCTCGCCAACATGCTGACGGCTGGCGACGAAGAGCCAATCGTTCACGCGCTGGAACGCATGTCGGCCATGCGCCTTTACATGCGGGCGCTGAGTGTGGACGGCGTGCGCGACGAAGCGATTGCCGCCCGCGTTGGCATGTCGGGCAAGATGATCGAGGACATGTACAAGATCATGGCGATTGCCGACTACGAAGACCGGTTCGCAATTCCGACCGCGCACCGCGAACAGAACGAAGAAGCGGCGGACATTCGCGGCGGCTGCGGGTTCACCGATGGCAATGGCTGCTCGACCGGCGAGACCGGCAAAACCAGCCTGTTTGGCGGCAAGAAGAAGTCCTTCGCCCTTCCGCTGGAGTCATTTTGATGATGGACCGCACACTCAAGGCGCTGTCGCTGATGCTCAGCTACCCGACAGCGGAACTGCAAGCCGCAATGCCCGAAATCGGGGCAGCTCTGGCGGGCGACACAAGGCTGTCTGCCGAGACCCGGCTGGCGCTGCAAGACCTGGCCAAGGCCATCGAACAGGGTGACCTGTTCGACGTGCAGGAACGCTACGTCACGCTCTTTGACCGCTCGCGCACGCTCTCGCTGAACCTGTTTGAACATGTCCACGGTGAAAGCCGCGACCGGGGCGGCGCCATGGTCAGCCTGATCGAGACCTACCGCGCGGGCGGGTTCGAACCCGACACCACCGAACTGCCCGACCATCTGCCGGTGCTGCTGGAATTCCTGTCCACCCGTCCGATGGCGGAAGCGCAGGACACTTTGTCGGACGCTGCGCATATCTTCGACGTTCTAACCGCCCGGCTTATTCGGCGCGAAAGCGGCTACCAATCGGCCTTTGCCGCACTGTCGCAACTGGCAGGCGTGCAGGCCGATGTCGAAGCCGTGGCGGGCATGTTGGCTCAGCCCGACGACGACCCGACGGACCTGACTGCGCTTGATGCGGTCTGGGAGGAAACCGAAGTCACCTTTGGCCCCGACCCGAATGCCGGTTGCCCGCAGGTCCGCGACCTGCTGGCCCAGATGGATGTCCCCCCTCAGCCCGCCTCTGGCGTGGCCGCAGAATAACGGAGTGCAAGATGCATAACTTCCTGTTCGGGATCTATCCCTACATCGCGCTGTCCGTGCTGCTGATCGGCTCGGTTGCGCGTTATGAACGTGACCCGTTCACCTGGAAAACCTCGTCCAGCCAGTTGCTCAGACGCAAGCAACTGATGATCGGCTCGGTTCTGTTTCATGTCGGCGTTCTGGTGATCTTCTTTGGCCATCTCATCGGCCTTTTGACCCCGATTGCCATCTTTGATGCGCTCGGGATCAGTCATGGGGCCAAGCAACTGCTGGCCGTCATTGCAGGTGGTATTGCCGGAGCCATGGCGATGATTGGCGGGCTGATGCTGTTTCACCGCCGCTGGATGGACCCGCGTATCCGCAAGACCTCCAGCTTTGCCGACATCGCCATTCTGGTCTTGCTGCTCGCGCAACTGGGGCTTGGACTTGGCACCATCTTTGTGTCGCTGCAGCACCTCGACGGTCACGAGATGACCAAGTTCATGTCTTGGGCGCAGATGATCTTCACCTTCCGTCCGGGCGCTGCCGATCAGATTGCCGAGGCTGCACTGGTGTTCAAACTGCACCTGTTCCTTGGGCTGACGATCTTCCTTGTCTTCCCCTTCACCCGCCTTGCGCATGTGTTGTCGGGCTTCTTTGCGCCCTTGCGCTATCTGTTCCTTCGGCCGGGCTACCAAATCGTTCGCTCGCGCCGGTCACGCTCGTTGGACAAACGCCGGGCGGCCCATGACGCGCGAAAGCCCATCACATCGGAGCCCAGAGCATGAACGTCGCCCTGTTTCCCGATGTCGTCGTGAACGGCGAAATCATCCCGCAGGCGGCAATCGCCGCCGAGGCGCAAAACCACGCCGCCCCGAAGGACAAACCCGGCATCGCCTGGCGCAAAGCCGCACAGGCTTTGACGATCCGGACCTTGCTGCTGCAGGAAGCCCGTGCGCGCGGACTTGTGGCAGACCCCGAGGAACTGGCCCCCGGCCGGATCGAAACAGACGAGGAAGCCTTGATCCGCGCCGTTCTGGACGACGGCGTAGCGATTGCGCCCGTCACCGAGGCCGAGGTCAAGGCGGAATGGGCACGCGACCCCGAACGGTTCCGCTCGGCGCCTTTGTGGGACGTCTCGCATATCCTGTGCGCGTGTGATCCGCGCGATGACGCCGAACGCGCGATGGCCGAAACCCGGGCCGCGTCGATTCTGGCGCGGCTTGACGGCGACGCCAAAGGCTTTGCGTTGGCCGCCCGCGAAAGCGATTGCGAGTCAAAAGCGCAGGGCGGCCATCTTGGCCAACTCGGACCGGGTGACACCGTGCCGGAATTCGAAGCCGCACTGCGGATTTTGACCGAAGGCACGACGACAAAAGCGCCGGTCCTGTCACGCCACGGCTGGCACATCATCCGGCTGAACGCCATCGCGCCGGGGCAAGTGCTGCCCTACGAAACCGTGCGTCCGAAGATCGCGCAAGCCCTGGAAAAGGCGGCGTGGGCGCGCGCGTCGCGCGACTTCATTGCGGCTCTCGCAAAGCGTGCCGAGATCGCGGGCGCAAGCCTGAACCCGATCTGATCCGTCTTGCCTGCCTGCTCTGCGGCGATATCTGGAGAACCAAGTTGCTGAAGGACTTACTGGACCGAAACCGGGACTGGTCGGCGCAAAAGCAGGCGCAGGAACCCGACTACTTCACGCGGCTCGCAGCCTTGCAAGCTCCGGAATACTTCTGGATCGGCTGCTCGGACAGCCGGGTCCCCGCCAATGTGGTGGCGGGCCTTGATCCGGGCGAAGTCTTTGTCCACCGAAACGTCGCCAACATCATCCATTCCTCGGACATGAACCTGCTGTCCTCGTTGGAATTTGCGGTCGATGCTCTGAAAGTGCGCGAAATCATCGTCTGCGGTCACTATGGCTGCGGCGGGGTCGAGGCCGCAACCGAGGACCTGCCTCATGGCCTGACCGATCATTGGCTTGAACCGATCCGGCGGTTGGCGCGCGCCTATGCGGTTGATATGGGCCGTGAACCCGACATGGAAGGTCGTCGCGACCGGCTTTGCGAATTCAACGTGGTCGAAGGGGTCAGACGTGTCTGCGAAACGCCGATTGTGCAACGGGCATGGGCGCGCGGTGCAAACCTGCGTGTCCACGGTCTGATCTATGGGCTGAAAGACGGGCGGTTGCGCGACCTTGATTGCACGGCCGGGCCCGGTCATTTCAAAGAGGAGGCGGCGGAATGATGAACCTTGCCTATACGATGGCCCCCGGTCGGGGCGATACCGACCTTGTTCTCGGGACGCTGGCCAGCGGGTTGGCCGCCCGTGGCTTGCGGTGCTGCGGAACCGCCCAGATCAACACCGAACAGGCGGATACCAGATTCTGCGACATGGATGTCAAGGTTCTGCCAGATGGGCCGGTGCTGCGGATCAGTCAGGATCTTGGTCCCTCGGCGCGGGGCTGCCGACTGAACCCCGAAGCGCTGGAAACCGCAGTCGGATTGGTGTCCGCCAGTCTGGCACGGGGGGCTGATGTGCTGATCATCAACAAGTTCGGCAAACACGAGGCCGAAGGGCGCGGCTTTCGGCCGGTCATTGCCGAGGCGCTGTCCTTGGGTATTCCGGTGATTGTCGGTCTGAACCTGCTGAACCTTGCCGCCTTCGAAGAGTTCGCCGGGGGTATGGCTGTCCGTCTTCCGCCCGAGACTGACGCGCTGTCGGACTGGATCAGATCGACAATCGACGGTGCCGCTCAGGCGGCGTGATCAAATCGGCTGATCTGTCAGCCTGAAATGCGCCCCTCGCATTTCGGCTGGGCAGAGCAGGTGAGGGCGAAGCCCGACCTGCGGCCGGAACGGGCGGGGTCAACCGGGCGAAGGGGCAGGGTGGTGCGGCCCGCAGCCGCAGGCGAGGACACGGCCTGCCCCAAAGCCGACGCGGCGAAGCGCGGCGCTTGCCGGTTGACGCCGCCTGGACCGGATGGCAGGCGGACCTCAAGCACGGGCAAAAACAGCCGGGCGGCCCAAAGCGAAGCGACGGGGCGCACGTCCGAATCCGGAGTGATCCGGCCCAAAGCGCCGGATCGCCGAAGTTCTTTTGCGCAAAGGATCGTCAACCGCATGGGCGGAAACCCGTCAGGGGTTCCGTGAGGCGCGCCGAATAGAGCCTGATCGGCCAAAGCCGATGCGCCATACCCGAAAGTCTTGGCGAACCTGCCAGGGCGTTCTAGACTGTCCCTACGGGACAGGCTGGGAAGCCGATGACCGCGAAGGTGAGGCCGGGGCCGCAAGGCTCCGGCCGTTTGCCTTCATGGAGAACAGACCGGGGCTGTCTGCCCCGGACCCCGAGGATATTTCGAGAAGGTGAGATCACAAGGATTGAACAACATGTTCTCTTTATGTTCTTGTCATCCATGGTCACACGAATCCGGGACATCATCGACGACGCGGGCACGCTCGAGCTTCACTGCCCGCAATGCGGAAAGACAGTTCAGCTGAAAGGCGTCAAACTGCTGGGATCCTTTGGCGAAGAAGCCCTGCTGCGAAATCTGGCAGACCGGTTGCGATCTTCGAATGAACGGGGCGGGGACACTTGCATTGCTCCTCTCCACCGTCACTGACTATTTTGGCCTCACAACTGAACTACAGGCGGCAATCCTTCACGACCAATCCCGATGCAATGGGGAATGGCACGTGATAGCGACGCACTGGAGCGGTATTGGCATTGATTGAACAGAGAGAAACGCCGACAGTTATTTCCGCAATATGCTTGTGATCTAACTGATTCCCGTTCTACAAAACGGAGTCTGGTTCGCATCCGTCTGAAATTACGTCAGCGGGCGACAGCCAAACGACGCTGGATATCGTCGGCCAACAACGCGGCTTCTCTGGCGACTGCCAAAATCGTGCCGGATCGCCGCGAGATTGAAAATGGAAGCCCCGCAAAATAAACGCCTGAGACGCCCGAAACCCCTTTCTCGTGGAGAGGCTGCCCTTGTGGGTCGAGCACACCGGGAATCCGCACCCATCCGAAATCCCCCTTGAACCCCGTGCACCAGATCACTGTTTTGATTCCTCGCGCGCTGAGATCAATTGAGCGGATCGGTGGATTCGGCAGGCGCGCCTCGATCACTTCCGCCGGGTCGGGCTTTGCCTTTGGTGCGTCTATCCCGTTGCGCGCGATAAAAGCATCGATCTGGCGTCGCATGCGAGCGGAAGCCTCGTCTGCGTGACGAACATGCGCTTCGGCCTCATTGCTGAAAGCGAGGCGGTCGTCGTCGACGCCGGTCAGGCGACCCAACAAGATAACGCCTTGCGAACTGAGGGATTGCAGGCTGATCGTATGAAGTGACCCCGACAGTCCCCTTGCGGGGATTGGCCCCTGTTCAAGTAGTTCCTCGCGCGTCACATCCAATAGTCCCGAAAGCGCCAACCAGACACTCATGTGTTTTCCCCGGTACATGTGCGGCAGCCGACCAACACGTCCCGTCGAAAGATAAACAGTCCTCCCCGACAGGACCAAGTCCTCGGCGATCTGGCCGCCGGACTGGGCGCTGCCCACCACTAATACCGCCCCCTCAGGGAGCGCAGATGGATTGCGGTAGTCCGGTGTGTCGATCTGTTGGATGCTGGCCGGGAGCAAGGCCGAAACCGGTGGGCGGGTGGGGCAATTCTGGTTGCTGCTGGCAATAACTACATTTCGGGCGAATACGGGGCCGTTTGGAACCACCAAGCGGTACAGGCCGTTGCTCGACACAAGATCGGTCACGGGCGTATCGGTCTCGATAGGCAGGCAATGTCGGCTGACAAAATCCTCCAACAGCGCAATAAACTCGCCGCATGTCAGTGCGCCATCAGGATCGGTGCCACTATAGGTATCGCCAGGCATTACTGTTTGGCTGTTGGGCGTGTTGATGCGAAAACTGTCCCAGCGTTGGGTGCGCCAAGTTTCCCCGATGCGACCACGCTCAAACACTTTGTGACTGAGGCCGCGCTGCGCAAGCGCATGACTGACCCCGAGCCCGGCCCAACCACCACCGATGACAGCAGCATCAAGAATTTCGCTTCCGCTATTCATTGCGCTCCTCCTATGTCATCTTATTCTGCGTGCAGAAATCGGTAAACGCTCCATTTTTGAGCCAGGCGCTACCGTTCTACTAAGGCGGGAACGACATAGGTCGCAGGACCATCCCAACGCACGCGGAATGATGACACGGCGGACAGGGTGATACGGAAGCAGGACCTGAAGAGGAAAGACGAAGAAGACACGGCCGCGAGCATGCCGATCTTGCAGTCGCGATCTACTCCGCTGCCACGTCCTTTTCGACTTTCAGGTCTTCTAAGGGCGATCGTGCAGGTCGCCCTTATGTTTTAACGGAATAAGTTTTCCGCGTCTTGTCGGATGGCAAAAAGCTGCTACCGTACCGGCACAGAGCAAGGTCAGGAGACATGGTGAAATATATTTCGGGCTTGGCGATCGCGTCCATATTGGTTGGAGCGATTGCATTTGCTGGCGGCATCGCGCCGACAGTTGTAGAGGAGGTTCCGGTTGTTGAGACCAAACCGGTAAGCTCGGTTAACCCGCTCCTGATCCTCGGCCTGTTGGTCGTGATTGGCGTTCTCGTCAGCCGTAGTGATGACGGCCCGCCCGGTATGCAGCCGACGCCTTTGCCCCAGTAGCATTTGTCGGCTCGCGTCACGAAACGACATTTTCGGCGTTCGACAGCGGTCACGACCTGAGCTGAGGGAGCGCAAATTGGCACAAGAATTTAATGTTAAGTCGTCGGGCAGGTTGATGACGACCGCCGGCGGCTTTGAGACCTGGATGCAATATGTCGACGGGTTCGAGCTTCGGCATTTCTGCGGCTTTGAACTGCTGAATGATCCGAGAGGGGTGACATGCCTGCGCGATTATCACCGGAAGGTTGTGGAAGCTGCTGTCGCAAGCGGCTTTGGCGTGATCAACGAAGGGCTGCACTACCGCGCCAGCCGCGATTGGGGCGAACTCATCGGCTTTAGTAAAGACGCGCTTGAAGAGATCAATCTCCGCGGCATCGAATTCTATCGGGATTTTGCCCGTGAATACGCGAGTCCGGAAACACCTATGCTGGTTGGCGGGGTAATCGGTCCGCGCGGCGACGCCTATAACGTCGGGCGCACACCCGACGCTGCCGAAGCCGAAGACTACCATTCCGAACAGATCCTGACCTTTCGCAAAGCCGGGGCCGATCACGTCACCGCCATGACGTTTTCAAGCTTCGACGAAGCCATCGGACTGGCCCGCGCGGCAAAGGCCGCCGACATGCCGGTCGTCGTGTCCTTCATCGCCTCAAACGGCGGGCGGCTACACGGCGGCGAAACCCTTGAGCAGGCGATCACCCGTGTCGATGCTGAAACCGGCAATGCGCCACAATACTACATGACCAATTGCACCCATCCGACCGAATTTGAACCGGCCCTGACACCGGGTGACTGGATCCAAAGACTTGGCGGCTTCATGCCAAATGCCGTCGCGATGGAGACGCTCGATCTGTGCAAGCTCGGGCATCTCGAAGACGGTGATCCCGAAGAACTCGGCGCGCAAATGGCAGGTCTGGCGAAACGGTTTCCCCATATCAATGTGTGGGGCGGCTGCTGTGGCACGGACGGTCGCCACATTGGTGAGATTACACGGCAGGTCGGCGCTGTTCGTAAGACTGAGGGGGTAACCTGACGGTCTCAGACCGGTTTCGTGACGTCCGGCCCATCGTTCCGAACGTTCCCCACGGCGGCGCTGACCTCGTGCCAATCAACCTTGCTCATATCGATCCGCGGGACCTGATCGAGCGGGACGCCCGCAAGCCACGCCGCCATGCCTTCCCGGTCTAACATCACGGGTTGGCGGTCATGAATGTTCACGAACTTCGCTGACGCCGGTTCCGTCAGAATCGCACAAGTCAGGCCTTTGAAGTCGGGGAGATCGACCTCTGTCCAAAGCGCAGCGAATGAGAGCACGGGAGCGTTGTCTGCCGGGTGTATGTAGTAGGGCGTGGTCTTGCCCTCCCGCTTGGACCATTCATAGAAGCCCGCTGCAGGCTGGACGGCGCGGCCATTCCGGTAGGCGTCACGGAAGCTTGCGGATGTCGCTACCGTCTCCACACGTGCGTTGAACGTTGCCGCAAACCATTCCTTGAGCGTCTTCCTGAACCATCGCGGGATGAGTCCCCACCGGGCGATATCCATACGTAAAACGCCGTCCATCAGGCGGATGATTGGCGTCTCCGACGTCGGAGGAGCATTCCGCCGCTTCTGCCATTCCGGCAACAGCCTGTGCGGGATAATTCCCAGATCGTAAAAGTCGTGCAGTTCCTCTGCCGTCATATCTGCGATGTTGATACGCCCACACATTCCGCAACCCCTTGCCTGTCTGCATCATGAGGCAAGTTGGGGCAGTTGTCAGGCGCAGAGAAGGCGGTAATAGCCGGGACATCAAAGTCGCTTTACGTACCCCAACAATCGTGGATGCCTCGGGCCGTAGGGAGCTGCCCCGAATAACGTCGGCGACGGACGCATTTCTTCTCATCGAAACAGCCGAACTCAACAAATCTGTCCGGCAGCATCTGAAAGCATCGCACGCATCGGAAAAAACGGAACGAACCTCCGTCCACCGCATTACTACAGGGGGACGAGGGCATGGTCGGCTCACGAAACGTGGTGGAAAATGCGAAATGGCAGAGCAGTCATTCTTGTGGTTGAAGATACTGCTCTTATTCGCATGAGCGCCATCGATATCGTTCTATTGGCCGGGTACGAAGCGCTCGAAGCGGAAGACGCGGACGAGGCAATCCGTATCCTTGAGTCGCGCGACGACATCGACCTGGTGTTCACCGATGTGCAGATGCCGGGAACGATGGACGGGGTGAAGCTGTCGCATTATATCCGCGATCGCTGGCCGCCGGTGAAGCTTATAGTCGCTTCGGGCATGGCAATTCTCGAAGAAAGCAATCTGCCGACTGGCAGCCGCTTCTTCACCAAGCCATACAATGATAGTGCGATTGCCGATGCGATGGCCGGTTTGCTCGCAAACGGCATCGCCTAGCTCACTTAAATGTAGTGTCAGGTGTTGGCGGTTGTCCCCGCGCTCGGCAACTGCGGCGACGCATTTTTCCGCCGCCCGCGAGCAAGGTGAGTATTACGTGGAACGGATCCCATCGGGCCTGGCGCTCGAGTGCTCAGTAAGCAGTTTGTCCGACTTATCGCGGTCAGGCGACCAGCAGCGTCGTTCCGTCTGATCACTGCGAGCGGATCAAATGTAGCAGAGTTGTCGCCTGACGGCGATAGCCGATCAGTTTTGCGAGATCGGTGACAGCAGCACACTCTTCGCCACTCGGTGCAGCAAGGGCCGCTGCGAAGGCTCCCGTGGCCACAATCGCCCGCTGAAACTCCTGGACCGACCGGCACACCTCATCAATGGCACGTCCAAGCGCGGCACGAACGCTCGGCAAGTCCCTTGCGACGGTCTGCAAGCGGATGGTTGCGACTGTTGCAATGTCGGCATTCAACCGGGCCTTTATCGCCTGTCGCATCGCTCGGCGCGTGTCGAAGTCCAGCGAGGCCGCAAGTTCCGCAGTCGTCCATCCGGCAACCGGTGCCGTCTGTCGTGGCAACTGGTCCAGAACGTAGACGGCTTCCGTCCAGGGCGTGCCTTCGGCTGCGCTGGCCAGTCCTTGACCGATCTCAGCGGCTAATCTGCGAACGAACAAAGCGGTGTGCAGTCGCTCGGTATGATGATCCGCCATGACCCGCAGTTCCGCTGCGAGAAACTGCCATGGCACCGGCCTGAGGTCACGCCCTGCACGCGCCACCGCCACCGGCAGCTCGATGGCAGCTGCGCGAGCTTCTGGCCATGGCAGCCCCTCAAACAGCGCGTCAAAAGCCGCGATGATCGGCGGCGGGATGCCATAGCGTTGCCAAAAGGTCTGGCCCGGTATGTTCAGCGCGGACGCAACGGGACTTCCTGTCGGCCCCATGCCAACCTTCTGCGCACCGACTGCATGCAGTGCTTGCCGCAACCCCTCTAAATCACGAACCCGCATTCTCAACCCCTGACCCCGGCCGTGGATCAAGTTGAGAACATATACAGAACATTCGTTCTGGGGCAATGCCGAGTTTGCCGCATCGACGGAGCGACCGCCGTCCCAGCCAATCCCCAGCGCTTCGCCGCCGACCTCGCGCCAGTGATCGCCGACATTCGCTCTGCCGGGCATGTGTGGCTCGGGGCGATTGCGGTTGAGATCAACGCAAGGGGAATGATGACACGGTGCGGCGGTGTTTGGGGCGTCGGGAAATGTGAGGGGCGTGTTGGGGCGCTGTGGCGCGGGCTCTTTGATATTTGCATCGGTGCTCTTGCTGATTGGCACGGCCTTCTCGCAGCGTGACACTGCAGGGGGTTTCGGAAAACGGAAACTGGTTCGCCTTCGTCTGGCAAGATGCCCCTTTCGCGCCCCTGTTGCGGGGGCAAGTGCCCGCCGAACCAAAAGCTAAGCCACGCCCGACAGCAGCCGCGGGGATTGTCAGAAGAAACTTGGTTGAGAATGGCGGTTCGGCAATCTATCCACAACTCTGCGCCAAAGTTTCACGCATTTGAAACACGCGGACTTCCTGCTAACATTTTACTATGTTGGAACAACCACTCACCTTTGGGCCCTTCACACTTTACCCTGATCGCCGCGCCCTGATCCGCGATGGCAAAACCACTGAACTCGGTCAACGAGCGTGTGCGTTGCTGCAGTCTTTGCTGAGGGCGGAAGGCCAGCCGGTCAGTAAAGCCGGTCTGATGGAGGCGGGCTGGCCCGGCATTGCGGTCGAGGAAGGCAATCTGACGGTACAGATTGCAGGGCTCCGCAAGCTGCTTGGGACCGGCCCGCAGGGTGAGGAGTGGATCGTCACTGTTCCCCGCATGGGCTATCGGATGGTGCTGCCTCGGGAGCTGCCAGCAGATGTCGCGCAGGCCAAACGGCCGACGCTCGCCGCCTTGCCGTTCGAAAATCTCAGCGGCGACGCGGATTCCGACTATTTCGCCGACGGGGTCGTGGCCGATATCATAACGGCCCTGTCGCGCTTTCGAAAGCTTGCGGTTGTGTCACGCAACTCCACTTTCGCCTACAAGGGGCGCGCTGTTGATGCCCGTGCTGTCGCGGCAAACCTCGGTGCCGCGTACTTGTTGGAAGGATCGGTCCGCAGATCGGGCGGGCGATTGCGCATCACGGCGCAACTGGTGGAGGGAAATAGCGGTGTCACACTTTGGACGGACCGTTTTGATGGTGACCTGTCCGACGTCTTCGACTTCCAGGATCGCATTACCGAAACTGTTGCAACCCTCGTTGCTCCTGCCATTGAAGCGACCGAATTGGCCCAGTCACGCCAGAAACGTCCCGAATGCATCTCCACTTACGATATTCTGCTGCGTGCAAAAGCGCTCATTGAGGAGGAAACCGAAACAGGCAACCTCGCCGCCCATGATTTGCTCGCCGAGGTGCTGCAGGATGAACCAAACAATCCATTGGTTCTCGGGCAGCTTGTTTGGTCGCTGGAACACCGTTGCGCGATGGGCTGGCCGCCGATCAATCCCGATGATGTGGAACGCTGCGTTGATTATGCCCGGCGCGGCATCCGCCACGCGGCAGGTGATGCATGGGTTATGGCGCAGTGCGCCTTGGCGTTGATCCAGCCCGGCAGGGACTATAATGGCGGCATGGCCGTGATCGAAGAGGCTTTGCGGCAGAACCCAAACGATCTCTATGTTTTGACGGTGGCCGGCGTCATGCATCTGCACTGCGGTGATCTTGACACCGCTTTGCGCTATTATGAACTGGCGTTTCGGCTCGGCCCGAGTGACCCGAATGCGCGCTTTGTCCTGACCGGCATGGCCCACATTCAGATTGTGCGCGGCAATTTTCCGGAAGCGCTGATCCTTGCCACACGCTCATTGTCTTTCAACGACCGTTTTGATGCGACCTACTGGATGCTGATTGCCGCCAACGCCCATCTCGGTCGCGTGGAACAGGCAGAGAATTGGCTGTCGGCTTTGCTGGTCTTCGCGCCACCGGTGACAATCTCCCGCATCCTGGCGAGCCAGCCTTCACGCTACCCGGACAGGTTCGGACCCATTGCTGAAGGATTGCGGCTTGCTGGCTTTCCGGAATGATGGCCTTCCCATTTTGGAACAATTAAGAAATATTAACCCTGCACTTAAGGACGCAAAGCGCCCCTTTCAGACAAAAAGATCCTCGTGAAGCAACCGAACCCGGGTGCATATCAAGAGGACCATCATCATGATCTCTGTCATCTCGATTACTTCGCTCGACCAAGGCAACCTGTTCAAGGAGCCTGCGAGCGAGGACGAATATTACGCGCGCTTCACGGCAACCGCTGAAAAGGCCGATGGCGTCGGTCCGGGGAAAGTTGGTACCAAGAACTTTCTCCGCTTGCTCTTGGCTGGCCGCTTTTATCAGAAAAAAATAGCCTGAGGGGCGTGCCCAGATCTCCCGACGAGCCCCGACCAAGTCTACGCGAGGTTGTCCCACCGGGAGGGCTGTCATCAGGTTGCACAACGCCGACTGCGCGGGCTCACGAATCAGCACGGAGGATAGAGGCGCTGACCGGCGGTCTGGCTCAACGGTAGCCTTAAGATTCAGCCAGAGATTGCCACGTCGCCTGCGCAAACAATTCATTTCTTCGCCCCTCATGCGACATAAAATTGCTCCACCTCAGAACAAAACTCAACCTCAGATGGAGTTGATGATCTCGCGAGTAGGGCTGCGATAGCAGCACCTCGTCATCGGGAGAGGAAGCAAAGGGTCTACAGATGGCAAACGAATTGGATTTTCTCGAAGACGTGCTTTTGGAGTACGTTGAGCTTTACGGTCTGACGGACGGTGCGCGGACCTACTTCTCACCGGACCGGGTCAAGGAGACGTTCGATGCACGCACCCGCCCTGAACGATCCAGCCAACAGGACAGCGCTCGAACCTAGAAACGAGCCCTACTGGAACATTCTCGTTTATTGCCGTCACATTGGATTCCGAAAACGACCGAATGGATGTGAGACTTGGCATGCCAGATTTCGCGACAAGAACGGACGCTATAAGCAAACGCGGCTGACCCGGCCTATGATTGGTGTGCCAGTTCAAATCAGTTATGCCGAGGCCGTTGGCCTCGCCCACACATGGTTTGAAGGTGCTGAGCAGATCGCCATCGCTGCAACTCCGATACCAGTCGGGGCTGCAACAACCCTCCAGTTTTCCCCGACGCTTGAAGGCAACTGCATTGGCGATGCTCTTTTGGATTTCATAGAATGGAAACGGATCGCCGCAACCCCAAAGACCTTCGAAGTGTTGGTCTCGCTGATCAATCATCATCTGCTGCCGAGGGTTGGTACCGTCAAGATCGATGACTTTATCGCCAGCGCGATTACAGATTTTTGCCGCGATGTTCTCGAAACACCGCCGAAGCGCGGCAACCAAGAGCAAGGTCCACGGATCAGCCTTGCCGAACTTTCGTCAGACGCGCTCCGCCGACGCAAGTCAACGGTGAACACCCTTCTCGGCATCCTGCGGGGCGCGCTTAGGATGGCGTGGGAGAATGGCCGCACCGACTCGGAACGGCCCTGGCGTCGCATTCACCGGCTGCCGAACTTTGAAGTTCCTCGGCAGACGTTTTTGAACCGCGATCAATGCCGTTCGCTGCTCAAAGCTTGTAGACCCGATTTGGCCGATCTGGTTCGGGCAGCCCTGTATTCAGGTTGTCGGGTGACTGAGTTGGCAGACATTTGTGCAGGGGACGTCGGTCGAGACATCTTCGGCATCGTTGTTCGGCCTGGTAAGAGCCGCCGTTCACGCCATGTTTTCCTTCCAGATGATGGCATGCGATTTTTTCTGTCCAAAGCGAAGGGCAAAGCCGACGATGAGATTTTGTTCCGCACGGAGCATGGTCATGTCTGGCACGGGAACCACAAGCACTTGTTCAAAGCCGCCGTCCGAAGCGCAGGATTACCTTCGGCCTTCGTCTTTCATGGGCTCCGGCACACCTATGCCAGCCAGCTCGTGCAGGCGGGGACACCACTTGCGATTGTCGCCAGGCAACTCGGCCATGCCACGACCGATACCGTCAGCCGAACTTACGGCCACCTGTCGTGTGCGAGTATCGAACAGGAACTCGCGCTGCGATTTGCAAAGATCGAGGATCAAGCGGTACAGGATGAGTTCAGTCTGGTTAATCTGCGGGCGTCGTTGCAGGATGGAGAACCCGCCACGAACATCAACTCTTGGCCCAAAAGCAACTTCAATGGGTCAGCCGATGCCGTGGTGGCCGGGCTGAAAAACAGATGACGCAGACCGGACTTATCGGCATCGCGAAGGTGTGCGGAGAGAGCAGCGGTGGTCACGATGCTTAACAACAGTGTGATAGGTGTCGGAGTCAGGGGCAGGATCATTGTTTGAATCTACCGGGTCGGATCAAATGATGTCCGGTCGTGTCACGGACCGGCTAAGCTGCGATTGAATCAAAGACATAGGTCCGTGGTTCAAAAATTTGCAACGACGTTACCTTGGACTAGGCATGCACCAAAACGCGGGCCTCTTGCACTTTGAGTGCCAGGTGCGGGCAGATCATTGACGCAGCCAGTTCTTCGATGTCCGGGAAAATGTCGAGCAATTCATCGCGCAGGTCATCACCGGCCACGCCCAGTGTCACATCTCCGAGCAGCAGCGTTTCGACGGCAGCACCTTCTGCATGGATCAATTCATGCTGGTCGAGCAACAGATGCACATAGTCGATCCTGCGGCAGGATGTGTCTTGTCTGATCGTGGTGTCGTTGATTAACGCCTTGGCGGGTGCAAGAACGGCATCCGTTCCAAAGAACAGTTCAGCACGCCAGCCCGTCACGAGGACACGATGCTGGGGTGACAAGCGGAGTTGCTTTAGCGGCAGTGTTCCATCAATCGCACCGGGTTCGAAGATGATTGGCTGATGTTTTGTCAGCTGCGGATGGCGCTCGAAGTTGACCGCTTTCTTGCCAACCCACAGAATTCTCTGCGCCCCATGTTCGACCGTCTCGACCAGATCACCCGCTTCAAGGTCAATTGCTCGCCGCAAGCCAGCTGGCGTATTCACCATTGTTTCGCCGCCAAGGCACAGTGGCATCGGGAGGTTGTTGGGGAAGACCAACGGCAGACTGACGGAAACAATTGTGGCTCCAGGAGGGAGGTCGGGGAAGACGATGTATGTGGTATCGAGAAATCCGCTCTCTACGGTCACCTGAGCGACGGTCAATGACAACGTCACCGTCGCGCCATTGACTACTGCAACCACAACCGAGACACCCGTTGCCTGCTGAATTGCGTTGATCGTCGCGGCAGAGCCATTGACCAGGGCCGATTGCCCCGTGCCGAATTCATCGCCCTGCGCGTTAAAAATCTCGTCATCGGTATCGGTCAAGGTCATCGAGCCGACGGGCCCGCCGATGATCAACAGAGGATTGTAGAGAGACCAGGTCCGCGACGCCATGATGTGCCTCCGGTTGTTGCCATGCGCGAATCACTCAACCAAAACGATTTCGAACACAACTTTAAAGTGAGACTCGATGCAAAATCGTCGATAATCGCCCGAAGATTGGGCGATTACCCTGGTGAAAGGCGGCAGGATCGCCACTAGAAGCGGCTCCAGATGCCGATTTTCCCCGGCGACGGACCGGCATAACCGCAGAATCGAATCACCGTTTCGCTCGGTCTACACGCCAAGCGCGAGCCAATCCGCCACAGCTTCCGCCATAATTGCGCCTTGTTGGCGCAGATCGTCCATCGCCTCTTGGCGGTCCTGACAGGGCGTCCTTGAGCTTAATTAGTTGAGCTTATGTAGCATAAGCGCGGCTTTCAGAGCCAAGAAACGATCATCTTTAGCGTGTGCCATCACGGTAAATTAAGCTCTGAAAATGCCGCGATGATTCACCATCACAACCAATATTAACCGTAATCCGGGGTCAAATGCAGCGCCAATCGCTTCGATGTGTAACAGTTTTAAAAAGGCAGACGATGATGAAACGCTTCCTCCTGACGGCCCTCCTTGCAACCTGCGCGGCATCTGCTTCGGCAGGTACTCAAAAGAAGGTGACCTGTGAGCTTTTTAAGATCAAGGGCTCCAACGCCTACTACAAAGCCGACCCGACTTGCACGGGCGGAATTGGAGTACATTCCGACGCCAAGCGTATCCCAACAAGCGTCGCACCTGTCAAACCGACCAAACCTGGTAAACCAGTCGAAGCCCCCGTTGAAGTCGTCGATGGTGGGGACCCTGTTGATCCTGGCCAATCAACACCAATTCCAGATGATGGCAATAACGGTCACGGCAACGACGTCGGCGGCATCGACTCCAGCAACCCCGGCCAAGGTGGTGACAGTGAGAACGCGGGCGGCAATGGCAATGGCAGCGAAACCGGGAACGGCACCGACAACGATGGCGATGATGGTAATAATGGCAATGGCAACGATGTCGGCGGCGTGGACCCGAGCAACCCCGGCCAAGGTGGTGACAGTGGGAACGCGGGCGGCAATGGCAGTGGCGGCGAGACCGGCGGCAGCAACGAGAACGTTGGCGACGATGGCAATAACGGCCATGGCAACGATGTCGGCGGCGTGGACCCGAGCAACCCCGGCCAAGGTGGTAACAACGGAAACGCGGGTGGCAATGGCAATGGCGGCGACGACGGCAACAATGGTCACGGCAACGATGTCGGCGGCGTAGATTCCAGCAATCCCGGCCAAAGCGGCGGCAACGGCGGCAGCAATGGCAACGGCGGCAACGGCGGCAGCAATGGCAACGGCGGCGAAAGCAACGGCAATAACGGTAACGCCGGTGGTGACGGAAACAACGGCCATGGCAATGACGTCGGCGGCGTGGACCCCAGCAATCCCGGCCAAAGCGGCGGAAACAGCGGCGGCGGCAGCAACAGTGGCGGAAACGGCAATGGCAACAACGGCGGCGGCAAGGGTAAATCCTGATCTGACTTGCTGCCCTGGCCTAGTGATAGCTTGAACTTGGTACCGTCGGATTCTTACCCGGCGGTGCCGCGCTTTTTGGACTCATCGTTGGAAGGGCCCGCTTCAAAGAACTCAATCCGATGACCGAAACAAACTTCTGTAGCAGTATCCTTGATCATCCGTCTGCATGAAACATGCGTTGGTAACTGGTCGCAACAGCAGATAGCTGTCGTTGTCGGATGTTTCTGTCGGAAAGCAACGAACACGCCTGACGTGCCCGTCGCGACATTTCCTTACATTCCGCCTGATGCGCTCTCGCCCAAGCCAGCTTATCAGGAATGTCGATGGCTCCAGCGGCGAGCGGTATATAATGTACCCAAGGTTCAAATAGGCAGGTGTAAAACTGCTCCCACCCATCCTCCTCTTTGAACACGACAGAATTGCTGTTCGCCGCAAAAACAAAATTCGAGGCGGTGTCGAAGCCTCGGAGGCAAAGGAGATAGCGGAATTGGTAGAAAAAGTGTGCAGCCGCATACTCGCCGATCAGATGCCCCTTTCCGATCCGGTTTAGTGCGCTGCCGCCAACATCGTTGGGTGTCAATCGCACATCGAAGTCGGGATGATCCCAGTACTTGTCCACAAACGCAAAACGGACGTTCAGCGACAACTGTGAGATACCACCTTGCGCGATCCAGCGAGTTCGTTTGGAGGTCGCGATGCGCTGAACCAGTTGGTGTACCGGCTGAGCGAACTCTCCAGCGGCGGTATTGCTGCAATGACCTGAGAGTGCGCCTCGCCGGCACACCAGATCAGCCTTGTCTTCAAATGCAATGTCGCCAGAAACACGAATACTGGAGAACTGGCCAATGCCAACTGTCTGGTAACCGGGCAGGGGCCAAAGGACGACGTTTTCAGCCCCTGTTCTTCGACAGAAGGCTAAGATTGGTCCTCCAACCCTGCTTTCCGCGGTCACTCCCACCCGGCAACTATCCTGGAAATCAAGCAGGTATTTGCCGTGCACGCCGACACGTGCCAAGTCATTGACCACTCCAACTGTACGAGGAAACTTATCTCCCCTTTTGTCGCTCAGGTACCGGCCAGCCTCGTCGCGGCGCACAGGTAGCATTCTGCCAGCCCGGTCATGCAAAGTTCCTGCAGTGAGGTCCAAGCTGGCAAACAAATTTGAGCACGCTTCATAACCTGCCGAACTGAGTAAGACCTGGCGAGGCATTGCAAAATTAGCCAGCCGCCTCACAGCCAAATCCGTCGCTCGCGCGTCTGGGGCAGCGTTTTCGGCCGAAGAGTACAGGAGTGCGGACAGTTGCCTCAGAAAAGCTGGGGTACCTTGCATGGTCGTCTGTCGCGATTGTTTTGGCAACACCGTTAAGTCGAACCAGCTTCCAAAAATGTCGCGATATTCGTCGTCACCGACTTGGTCGACGTCGATCATCACGAAGGTCGAGCGATCTCCAAAGTAGGCTTGACAGCTTGCGATGTGTCTCTCCCAGTCTGCGCGCCAAGTCTGATTCAGCTCCGATACATCTACACCGAGATGAATGGCGTGCTGCTGTGCATATGCGCCATTCTGGGTCGTCATACGCTCTGCAATCCAGTCGTCCACCAAGCGGGTCTGCAATACAAAGATCGCCTCTGGAAAACATTCGTCCAAGAAGCGAAACTCCTTAAATGCTTCGATCATTGGCAGACCAATGCGATGCACCGACTCTAGACCAGAGAAGACCCTGACATGGGGCGTCCAGCGGACAAGCGGCGGTCGACCCACGACCTTGGAATATGCAATGTCTTCAGCCAGTTCTCCCGACAACCAGTTCGCACATCGGACACCATTCGCTTCGAAAACCGCATTGAGAGCTTTGCTCCCGCAGAAGTTAAAGCCGATTTGAAAGACTTTGCGTTCAGTGTGCATCACGGCGAATTTGTGGTGTCAGCCCCATCGCCCACCACTCTGCGTCCAGTTCATATTGCTTAGCAATCGCCTATCTCACGGCTAATCCGCTGTCGCGCAGTTTGGGCGAAGGGCGATGCCGAGTCACGTTACCGGCTCTTGGCAGGCCACGGATCAACACACTAGCAGAAGTGGAATTGCCTACTTGAGCGACCCCGCCGCTTCGGCGGGCAGGACGGTGAGACCACGTTCATCGATGGCTTGATGCCGAGATTTCGCAGGCGCCTTAAAGTATTTGTCGGCGCTCTTGATCAGACCGAAACGCTCCACGTATTCGGCAAGAATATACTCCAGTACTACGATTTGCGGGTCTGCCACGAGCTCCTCCTGCCGATCCTTGGCCATCCTACCACGTCGATAGTTAACAAAGCGTTAACGGCAGGATCTGAGCGCCCGCAGCTTAATGGTCTGAATCGAATAGCGTGATAGCGATCCGAGTCGGCTGCCGCCGCAGATCCGATATAGGCTCAATTTTGACCCGAAAGAGCCGGCAGGGCAGGGCCCTTGTTGCGATAACACGTTGCTACTTTTGGAAAACGACTGAAGCGCATGAGACTGTGTACTGTGAACGGCTGCGATGTTTAAAGCACGGCATGCGCGCCGAGGTCGCGGTGCTTTATCCCGGCGAGAAAACCCAGCCGGAAAAGAGGGGTAAGTGGCTGTACCTCCACGATAGAACCTAATCAGGCAGGGGTGAAACATGACGAAGCTATTGTACCGAAAACAGCAAGTCATCGGACCTGTTTAGTTGAAGTGTCGCCTCAGAGGGGCGCGAAAAGATTGTAGCGCGGCAAACTAACTCCTCGACGGCGTTCATGGGCGATAGAGACATCTTCCATAAATCACTTTTTACGCATATCGTGAGTTATAGAAAGGAATTCTATCGCTCATGCAGTGGAATTGGACCCGACCCGATTGGCCAAACTTTCGCTACGACAAGGGCGCGGTCGAGCCCTTCGAACGGCGTTTTCTGCTGTCCTCAGGCGAAATCCTCGGGGCCGTTCATCACGTGAGCGGCGATGAACGTGATCGCTTACGCATAGAGCTTCTGAGTGAAGAGGCACTACGCACAAGCGCGATTGAAGGCGAGGTCCTAGACCGCATCAGCGTCCAGTCCTCTTTGCGGCGGCAGTTTGGATTGGCAACCGACGGTGAGCCATCCAAACCGCGCGAGCAGGGGATCGCCGAACTGATGAGTGATGTCTATGCAAGCTTTGCCAAGCCTCTGTCGCACGACACGCTTGGCCGCTGGCACGAGATGCTTTTGGCCCATGACCGCAAGCTGGAAACCGTCGGCACCTATCGACGGCACGCTGATGCCATGCAGATCGTGTCCGGGCGCATCGACAAGCCGGTCGTCCATTTCGAAGCGCCGCCCTCTGAGCAAGTGCTGCACGAGATGGACGCCTTTATCGACTGGTTCAACCGCACTGCGCCGGATGGGCCAGAACCTTTAACCGCGTTGATGCGTGCGGCGCTTGGGCATCTGTGGTTCGAAAGTATCCATCCTTTTGAGGATGGGAATGGCAGACTTGGCCGCGCATTGGCAGAAAAGTCCTTGGCCCAGAACATCGGCCAGCCCAGCCTGATCGCACTTGCTTACACAATCGAACGCGACCGCAAGACCTATTACGACCAGCTTGAGACCCATCAGAAAACACTGGACGTGACCGATTGGCTCCTCTGGTTCGGGGATACGGTCCTCAAGGCGCAGCAAGTCACACTGGAGCGCGTCTCGTTCTTCATCGCCAAGGCCAAATTCTACGACCAGTTCCGCACCCGTCTGAACGATCGCCAAGTGAAGGCCGTGGAGCGCATGTTCCGTGAAGGGCCAGACGGATTCAAAGGCGGACTCAGCGCGGAAAACTACATCGCGATCACAGGGACCTCGCGCGCGACCACAACGCGGGATCTGCAGGATTTGGTGGAAATCGGTGCGCTGATGCGAACCGGTGAGCGGCGCCATACGCGGTACTGGCTGCGGACGGCCTAGGGTGTGGCTGAAGTCCAACAAATCCTTCACACGCATTTTGAGATCACTACCACTGATCTCAAACCCAAATTGGGCTATCTTGACGAAGAAGCACAGCCTAAAAGAGGGTCAGACCGCTCTATCTTCATGGCAGAAATCTGAGCAGGGAGGGGCTTAAACGCGACTATTCACTTGATATTACAACATGAATTGCAATTCGCATAATAGTTGTTATGTTAAGGACGTCACCCAGCAACCTTGCTTAGAAAATCGCGTCTGGACGCTTGACGTAAATCGTCCGAGCCCACTTTTTTACAAGCTCGTAGATAGCTACCGCATCGGATCAGCTTAGCTCCAAGTTCCAGAAGGGTTCGCGCGTTTATCGTAAATACCATTAGTCGTTTCTCGCCGGTTTAGTCCGACTAATAGTCCAGCAAACATAATTTGGATTCCCCCCAGAAAAGCTTGGTGGTTGGACATTTTGGGCTTGGTTACCCAAGCAAGAAATATGCTATCCTTGGACGGGACCTTCGCGCAAGGCTGGTGGGTCGACCCATCGTAGTCGGCAAACACAGAATCCAGCGTGCCGCGGCAACAATCTACGGTTGTGCTTGGCCACCTAACGCATTAAATTGACGATCGGCAGCTAAGTCTCACCCAAGCAAATCCTGCCGAACGTTTCGCTTGCCGAAGTATGGAAAATTTCCCATAAAGACTGTACTGCTTCGTGGTGAGGGTTGAAAATGAGACAATCTGGCTTGCAATCGGTGATCGCTGGCAACTGGTCCGACGTCACCCCCGCGCTTCGCTCTGATCTGCGGGCCATTTTCGGCCGAGTCATTTCCGATGCCGGACTTAGCCAAACGCTAGCGGCAAAGATGTGTTTTACCGATCAGCCAACGCTTTCCAAGATCTTGTCTGGCCGCAGTGATAGCGTGAGCACCGATCAACTGCTTCGTTGGCTGGTTCATCTTGGATGCAAGGTCGAGATTACTGTTCGATGCACGGACGCTCGAGCGGCCGGCACAATCACGGCGAACATCCATGAATGAACATCTCAAACAACAAATCTCTGCCCGAGCGAGTGACCGTTGGCCGATCTATATGGATCATCACGCGGCAACCCCCGTCGATCCTCGGGTGATGGATGCAGCAATAAGGATGATGATTTACGACTTCGGAAATGCAAATGGCGTTGAGAACACTCATGGCGAGCGGGCCTCCTTAGCGGTTTCGCAAGCTAGGGGTTTCGTGGCCTCCATCGTTTCTGCTGCGGTTGAAGACGTTCATTTCACATCTGGTTCCACAGAGGCGATCCAACTCGCTATTTCTCATGCCATCGCGATGCATCCCAAGCCTCTGCGCATTGCGATGTCGCGTGTGGAGCACAAAGCTGTGATCGATACGGTCCTGCGAGCTGAGCAAATGGGTCTTGTTCAGAAATCCTGGATATCTGTCGATGAGAAGGCTCGCCTGGTCTGGTCAAGTCTGGAGGAAGTGCTCACGCGAGGGGTCGATCTCGTCTGTGTCATGGCGGCCAACAATGAGGTCGGGACGATCTACCCAGTGCAGCGGATAACCAGGGCGAGCCACGATCATGGAGCGGCCATTCTGGTAGACGCCACACAGGCGGTTGGACGGATGTCCTTCGATATCGGAGACGAGCTCGTCGATTACATCGCCCTAAGTGGGCACAAGGTCTACGGGCCGAAAGGGATTGGTGCTCTCGTCGCTCCCAGCTTTGATCGGTTGATGACTTACGGGTTACAGGGAGCCCACAGCCCGACCCCCAACGTCGCTGGAATCGTGGCAATGGGGCGAGCTTGCGAGATCATGCACCTAGAGGGAGTCCAGGAGAGCGCCCGGCTCGAATATCTGCGCGATCACTTGCAACAGCGGCTAGTTGCGCTGCTACCGGACGTCGTGATCAACGGCGACGTCGACAATCGCCTTCCTCATAATCTGCACCTTTCCGTCCCGGGCGTCCCCAACGACGTCGTGCTCGCAAGGCTGCGTGGCAAACTTTCGATCTCGACCGGGTCAGCGTGCAACACGGGAGCGCAAGAGCCGTCCCACGTTCTGCAGGCGATGGGACTCCCGGATGCGCTGCTGGAAAGCTGCCTGCGGATAGGTCTTGGCCGCTCGACCGATCTGAATGACGTCGAGGCCGCGGCGACATTGATTGCAGATGCGGTGCGAGGCGTGCGTACGAGTTTGTCTGGAGCAGAGCATGTTTGACCTAACCCTGTCTAAGGGACCTCCGAACTACCGATTTTCTGGACATGAGACGTTTGCCTGCCGCTATGCATGGCTTCCGAAGGCATATCGCGCGATCCGAGCCGACCCCCATATCTTCTTCAATGAAGACGCCGCGATGGTCGAGCTGGGCATCGGCAAGAACATGGTCCGTGCGCTGCGCTTTTGGGTAGACGCCATGGGTGTCGCGCGGCCATCTGCTGATCGGACACACTCCGTCACAGATTTGGGAAACGCGATTTTCGGAGCAGACGGCTGCGACCCGTTCCTTGAAGAAACCAAGACTCTTTGGCTGTTGCACTGGACCCTTTCCTCAGCCGCCGCGCCTGCCCTGTTTGCCTGGAACTATCTCCTAGGCTCGTGGCCATATCCCGAGTTTTCCCGGTCAGAGGCGCTAGCTGAGTTCATCAGACAGTCCCAGCGTCTCGGCTATGCCCATTCAAGCGTGACGCTGAGCCAACATCTGGATGTCTTTCTTCATACCTACCAGTCTGCGCGAAGCGCGCGCGTCGGCATTGAAGACTCCCTTGACGGCCCTTTCGTTGAGCTGCGCCTTCTCCAACAGACAGGGGAGCGTCGCAACGATGCCGGACGATGGGAACCCGTCTACGCGTTTCGTCGAGAACTCAAACCGGAAATATCGGACGATCTCTTCGCCTATGCGCTCCTGGACTATTGGGATCGGGTTGCTCCGGCAGAAAAGACGATGCTCGTTAGGACCGTTGTTTCGGCGCCGGGCGCGCCAGGACAGGCCTTCAAACTTCCCGAAGAAGATGTCCGCTCGCGCCTAGAAACACTCGCGCGCCAGGGAGCATACGGTTTCAGCTATCGCCCTTCCGCTATCCAGGGATTGTTGACTCGCGAGTCGATGGTCAAGGCGAACGCAAGAGCAGTCTATGAACGTGAGGCGATCCGCCATGGTTGAGCAGCCCAAAGCCAGAATTGCGGAGGTTTTCGCGGCGCCAGGCCGGTTTCTGCGGTCCGTTCAGCTGGAAAAGGACTTCTTGGATGCCGTGGCTTTGGAGGGCTACATCGTCACACCCCCGATGGCGGACGCATTGCAACGAATCTTGGAGAGCGTCCAGGATGGATCGAAGCGTCGTGCATGGCGTATCACCGGCGACTATGGCGTCGGAAAATCGAGCTTAGCTCTTGTCTTGGCCCGCATGCTCAGCGACCCGGCTGCGAAAGACGCACAACGGGTAGTGCAAGCGATTGGCTGGGACCGAAATGACGATCACAAACGCTTTCTTCCGATCTTGGTAACAGGAAGTCGTGAAAGCATCTCTAGCGCAGTCGCGCGTGGCGTTCGTGAATGCCTGTTGCAGCCGGGTAGCCCCGACGTCATGACCCCCCGTCTGGAGGCAAGCATCTTAGCCTGCGAAACTGAGGGCTCGGTGCGAGCGCTAGAGCAGTTGATCACTCAACTGGTGAAGCGTACGACCGACCGCGGTCTTGGCGTACTCCTCGTCATTGACGAGCTTGGCAAATTGCTCGAGTACGCGGCGATGAACCCGGACCATGAAGACGTCTTCGCGCTTCAACGTCTGGGCGAAATGGCGTCCCGCAGCGGCGATCGGCCCTTCTTGCTCGTTGGTATCTTACACCAGGGCTTTCAGGCGTACGCCGAGCGCCTACCCCTGGCACTCCGTCACGAATGGGACAAAGTAGCCGGCAGGTTCGAGGAAGTGGTTTTCGACCAGCCCCTGGTTCATACTGCGGCATTGATCGCCGGCGCGCTGGGGGTCGACCAGCAGAAGCTTTCCGATGACGTGAGGGCTCGTTCAACGGATGCACTGGAGAGTGCAGTTCGGATCGGATGGTTGGGAGGGCGTGGCCTGTCCCTCGATCCAGCGAGCTTCTACCCACTGCACCCGCCCCTCCTCCCAGTGATGGTCCGATTCTTTTCCCAGTTTGGTCAAAGCGAGCGCTCTCTTTTCGGCTTTCTGATGTCCAGCGAACCCATGGCTTTGCAGGCCTTCGCCGAAACTACCCCTTTGGGCTCCGGTTGGTTTGATGTTTCTCGATTCTATGACTATGTCCGCAGTTCATTTGGACATCGCTTGTCGGCGTCAAACTACCAAAATCAGTGGCTCCGCATCGTCGCTACGATCGACGGATGCGTCGACGCAAGCTCGCTCGAACTGAGGGTACTGAAGACAGTCGGCATTTTGAACCTCTTGGATGCTGACGACCTTCTCCCGACGAGCAGAAGCGTCGTCGCCTGCTTGTCTATGTTCGGTTCCAGAAAGGTCAAAGAGGCAATCGAGAGCCTCGGTCGCTCGGGACTGCTGTTTGAGCGCGGTGGCACCGGAGCGTACCGGCTCTGGCCGACATCGAGCATCAATCTCCAGGGTGCGGTTGAAGCTGCCAAGCGAACTGTGGGCACAATCGAGGCTGTCGGACCTGCACTGGGCCGCCTTCTTGACGGTGAAATGGTACTGGCGCGGCGCCACTACCTCGAGACCGGGACGATGCGCTATTTCGAGCTTCGCTATGCAGCAGCCGAGGACGTTGCTGCGGCCGCGAGCCGGCCGACTGAGGCCGATGGCCTCATCATCTTGTCGCTGGCCGACCAGATGGAACAACAAGAAAACGCCAGGGAAGCTGCCGTTGCGCCGCTGGTGGCCGGCGAGCCATCGATCCTGATCGGTCTGCTTCCTCCTGTTTGGCAACTTGCCGCTTACTTGCGCGATGTCGTCATATGGCAGTGGGTCGCGAGCAATACTCCGGACCTCGCCAATGATGATTTTGCTTCGGCCGAGGTGCAACGCCAGATCACTCGTTCTCGCCAAGCATTACGAGGCCAATTCGAGGAGCTGACAAAGGTTGGCACTGACGGAAGAGTCGAGTGGGTCTACGAGGGCCGAGCGTTCGAGACGGGGAGCAATCTTCCAAAGATCGTCTCGCAACTGTGCTCGGATCTCTACCCGGGCGCGCCGCGCGTGACCAACGAGCTGGTTAATCGCAACGTGTTGAGCAGCGCGGCAGCGTCAGCCCGCATGCGGCTGATCGAAGGCATGTTCAACGCTTCGGGGAAGGCTCTCCTCGGAATTGATGAGCACAAGGCACCGCCGGAAAAGTCGATGTACTTGTCAGTTCTACAAAGGGGTGGGCTACATGTCGCTCAGGCTGGCGGCTTCGTACTCCAGACCCCTCCAGCGTCCCAGGACCCGCTCCATCTGCGCCCTAGCCTGACCGAAATTCTCTGTATGGTGCGCAAGGGACGGGGTTGCCGCGTTGCAATCGCCGACATCCTTGCCACGCTGGCAGGTCGGCCCTATGGCGTGCGAAGCGGTCTGGCGCCGATCTTGTTGGCCTTGGTCATCAAGGAGCACGGGCACGAACTCGCGCTCTACGAGAACGGAACGTTTCTCCCGAAGTTCGGGGCAATGGAATTTCTCCGCCTCACAAAGGCCCCGCAGACATTTGAGATCCAGCACTGCAGCGTTGAGGGCGTGAGATCGGACGTATTCGTCCGGCTCGCCAGTCTCTTTGCTACTGGCATTGAAGGGCGCCGGCCGGTCCTGCTTGATGTCGTGACGCAGCTTTGTCAATTTGCGGCCAAGCTTCCGGAATACACCCGCAGGGCCAAGGCACTTTCTCCAACTACCATCGCTGTTCGTGAGGCCTTGCTCTCGGCTCGCGAGCCAGCAAGTTTGCTCTTTGCTGACCTGCCCCATGCATGTGGACTGGCCGGCTTCCAAATCGATCAGGCGGATGACGGTTCGATTGATGATTTCATCGCGCGCCTCACCGATGCCATAGCGGAGTTGCAGAAGACGTATGACCAACTCATCAAGCGCGTCGTCAGGGCGACCAGCGACGCGATCGGTCAGGACCCAGAACATTTCGATCGCGTAACTTTGTCGTCGCGGGCGGCGCGGGTCTCACTGGCGGCGCGCGAGCCCCGCTTGCGTGCCTTCGCTCTGCGGCTGCGGGACCCTGCTCTGCATGACGAGGCATGGGCAGAATCTTTGGCGAGTTTCGTGGTGGCAAAGCCGCCCAGTCGTTGGCTACCCGGCGACGAGGTCCGTTTCATGGAAGAGATCGGCGCCCTGGCGGAGGTATTCGCTAGGGTCGAAAGCACAATATTCTCCTCATCAGAGGATCGCCCCGACGTCGATGCAATTCGGCTGAACCTGACCAGGGGGGATGGCAGGGATCTGGTACGGGTCCTTCACCCGATCCGGCTCGATGCGGGTGATCAGGAATCCCTGCAAGCACTGGCAAAGCGGCTGCCACAAGGCGAGACGCAGCGAATCCAGATTCTAGCGAACTTGCTGTGGGAGGAGTTGGAGCGCGTTCGACCGGTTTCATTCGAGGAAAACACTACTACCGACGCGATCGAGATAAGGCTGCCTCATGACCACTGACTACGCTCATCAGATATCGACTGCCTTTGGTGCGGAGCCGCCGCGCCATATTTTGAGCCTCTCGGGTGGCAAGGACAGTGCGGCCCTAGCCATCTACCTGCGCGACCGGGTTCCCGACATCGAATACATCTTCCACGATACCGATAAAGAATTGCCGGAGACGTATGAATATATCGGTCGGCTTGAGGCCATTTTGGGCAAGCCCATCGTCCGAACGACACCTGTCGACAGTTTCGACCATTGGCTGACTGTCTATAGGGGGATGCTGCCGTCCAATCACCGGCGTTGGTGCACCAAGATGCTGAAGCTAAAGCCCTTTGAGGCTTATGTCGGGGACGGGCCGGTCATCAACTACGTGGGCCTTCGAGCGGACGAAAATCGGGCCGGCTACATCAGCACAAAGCCGAACATCCTGGCGGTATATCCGTTCCAGGACGACGGACTAGTGCGGTCCGACATTATGAGAATCCTGGAAGATTCGGGTTTGGGCCTACCGCCCTACATGGATTGGGGTCGATCCCGATCAGGCTGCTATTTCTGCTTCTATCAGCAAAAGATCGAGTGGGTACGGCTCCTCGAAACCCATCCCACCTATTTCGAGTTAGCCCAAGCTTACGAGGAGAAGGCAGTCCAGTTTGGGGAGCAGTTCTTCTGGTGCCAGAATGAGCCGTTGCGCGAACTTGCGAAACCGGAACGCGTGGCGAGAATAAAGGCGGATTGGGAAAAAGCACAGGCACGAAAGAAAGCCAGTCGCAAGTCCCTTTCTCTCGTCGAAACTCTTGGAGGCCTCGAAGTGGAGGACGACAGTCACCTGCGCGACGGCTGTCTCGTGTGTTCGATATAGACTGAAACGAAGGGTGCGCGGCGTCAATGCAATAGTTGAGTGCACGTGCCAGGGGGGAAAGCGCATGGATGGACTGGGGAGCCGCTGGGTCAGGTTCATTAAGCAATATGGGCCGATCTCCAGAAACGATAATATGTATGACGAGCAGATCCGGCGCTCTGCTCGGCGCTACGATGTTGAGCCCTTGGACTTTGTCCATCCGCTCGAGGTCAGTCTCTTCGCTGCGGTATCGAAAGACGTTCCGTCGGCTCGCTCGATAATCCTTACCGGGACGGCCGGCGATGGAAAGAGCCGGCTCTGCGGGCGTCTTTGGACCGAGCTGGGTGGTGATGCCGGCGAGTGGACCGCGAACGAAATCTACCAGGAAATCTCGGCAGTTGTGGGAGGTCGCTCCCGCACCGTCGGCATCATCCGTGACCTGACCGCATTGCCGACGAACGGGACCTACGGCGGCTGGGTCGGCAAGTCGGCGCTGCTTGAGGCAATCAACCGAAGCTTCTTTGAAGCCGACCCGGACTCCATTTTCGTCATAGCGGCCAATGATGGGCAGCTCCTGGATACGTGGCGCCGCGCGGGTGATGTGCCGCTCTCGAATGAAGGATACGCATTATTGGAGACCTGTCTGGTTGAGGACAAAACAGCCAGTCAAGGAGAAGTGGCCTTTTTCAACCTGAGCACGGTTCCATGCGCGACTATCCTCGACCTGACACTTGATGCGATCGTCGCGCATCCGGGCTGGCAGGCTGCTTATGCGGAGGCTGAAGCTGATGGCTTTTTTTCGGAAGCCTGTCCCATACGCCGCAACTTCGAGATCCTTTCCTCCTCGCAGTTCAGGGCGCGCTTGCGACAGCTGTTCGAGTTGATGGATCTCAACGAGCTGCACACGCCAATCCGGCGCGTGCTGCTGCTAATCTCGAACATGTTGCTGGGACATCCAGACCCCCAAGTCAAAGACAGATTGATGTCGCCCGCCGATGTCAGACTGTTGCTACGTTCGGGTAATGCCCATTCTGGCGACATCTTTCAGAACTTGTTTGGCGCGAACCTTTCTGAAGCCCGCCGTCAGAATCTAGAGATCTTCGAGTTTCTCAATCGATTTGGTATCGGAGACGAGACGACCAACAGGATCGACAACGTCCTCGTCTTCGGACCCTCTGACGAAACACTGAGACACTACTATGTCGATCTCGTCGAAAGTGCTTTTTCCGCGCAGGCACTCGATCAACTGTCCGCGCTGAGAAATGATTATCTTGAGCGGCCAGATGCAACCCAGGAGGGTGAGCACCCCTTCCTTGCCAGCCTGCAGGCACAGCGGCGGGCAATCTTCTTCCAGATACAGGATGATCAGTCGGATGAGTTGCGACTTTGGGACCTAACCGTTTTCCGCCACGCAGGCGAGTTCTTGCGGGAGGTCGTCACTCCTCTACATAACAATGGTCGCGTTAGCCGCGCTATCCTCGGCCGACTAGTAAACGGCCTCAACCGCATCTTCACTGGAATGCTAGTTACCACAGATCGCGAACTGCTCATAGCAGCCGGTCTATCAGGTTCAACAGCAGGGCTGAGCCAAATCCTAGTAGAACGCATCAGCGTGGCGCCGCGTCGTCACGAGAGGGTAGAACTTCGGCCGGGAACATTGCCGGTGCTGATCGTGGAGATCGACAGCGGTGTTGAGGTGCGCTTCGAGCTCAACCTGGTCCGATACGAATTCCTTATGCGGGTTGCAGGTGGCGCTCTGCCGGGCAGCTTCTCTAAAGAGTGCCACGAAGACATCCTTGCCTTCAAAAGTACCATACTTTCCTCACTCGCGCGATACCGCCCGAGTGAGGAAACGACCGAACTCAGTTTTAGAATCCTCAGCCTCAACAGCGCAGGTGAGCCAATCGACGACGTGATAGAGGTGAATTGTGCTTGAGACCCTGCCCCCACCCCCGCGCAATGATCATCCCAACAATGACATGTGGATCGACGAACAGATCTGGGGCCATCGGCTTTGGGACACGACCAATCCTTGGCTGATCTTCCTCGAACTGTTGGGGGTCGCTGAAGCCAAGGAGCGCGATCAATCATTGTTCGACGACCGCGACAAACCGTATCCGCTTACCTTCAAACCCTCGCAGCGCATGTATGTGCGCAACATTCTCTACAATAATGAGCCGCTCTTGCGCATTGCCGACGAAGGCCTTGCAGATGGCGCCGCCTGGGACAAGTGGCTGGCCGCGATGGCTGAGCGGGCGCAAGGTGTACCAGAGAGGGATTTTTCCTACCTGCGGAAGCGCTTCAGCTCGTTCTCCGACTTCGTGGCTATGGTGTCGATGCTGCGTGGCACGACGATTGAAAATGGGTCGAACAAACGATGGTCATCCCGCTTCGTGTTCCCATTCGGTCGTCACGCTCTCTATGAAGACCTCAACGTCAGGAACAATTCCGTTTCGCGCGAATACATCAATTTCGGCCTGCCGGGTGAATTGGCCTATCAGATGCTTTGCCGCTCCGCGCGCGCAGCTGAGCTTGCGCCGGAGATCACCCAGATGCTGGACGGCGATCCTTGTGATCGACTATTGCGGCTGCTGGAACCGGACTATGAGGAAGACAAGTCCACTCGTGGTAACAGCTATCTTCCCTACGCTCGCCACGACGCATTCGAGGACCTGGCGGACGACTGGTTGTCCCTTTTACGCGGTCCTCTTCCCCGATTCGACACTTATCCGCATCTTGCTGCACTGACCTGCCTCCACCTGCTGCGCTACCAATTGCTGGTTGCGGCAGAGTATTGCTTCACAGGCAAGCCGCACTTCGTCTGTGAGGTGCTGGCCCCGCGGCGCACGCCCATTCGGGAGCTCTCGATCTCCAACTTTCAGATGAACGATACGCTCCCATCTCGAGCGGTCGACGCCTATATCGATGCAATCGGCCGTGGCGAGGAGTGGCAGCGTCGCCAACAAGGTGAGACGCCTTTCGCCGACTGCAGGAGGCTGCTGGTCGACACGGTGCGTTGGCCAGCCGAGGACGACTACAACGGACCGCCGGACGAGAGCGCGCTGCTTCTCGATCTAAAACGGGCGGCTCAAGCAAGGCATCGCCAGCATGTCGCGGCAGTGCACCGGTCATACGGTGCAGGCTGTGGCCTAGTATCCAGACGCGGGACAAACCAGTTGCGGTACGCCCCGACGGACGCCCTGCTGAAATCCCTTATCTTGGCGAATGTCCCGACCCGCATGGACTATAGTGAGTTCCTCGACCTTCTGTTTCGACGGTACGGTCTTGTGATTGGTGAGCGGGAAGCGGATCAGGTGCTTTCAGACGATGAGTTTGACCGAAAGTCCTTCCAGCTAAATTCGGCGCGTCTGGAACGGCGGTTGCGAACCCTCGGCATGCTGCGTAGGCTCTCGGACGCCTGCGCATATGTCGAAAATCCACTTTCCCTTAGAATGTGACAGCGGCCATGGATATTCACGAACTAATCGGGAAAGTTGCATGCTCAATCCTCAAGGAGGAACTGAGTGACCACACTCCCGAGGCCGGGACGGCACGCTTTCTTCTTGACGGGCTAAGCGTTGCACAAACCGTGGCGGTCACCAGGGCGGTACTTGCCGACCTCTTCCTGGCCGAACGTATTGAAATCAAGCTGCCCAAGGCGCTGTTCGAGGGGCATGCCCTTCCCGAAGAGATCCTCACCGAGCGAAACGCCACATTCTATCGCAGCGCAGATTGCGACAAGTCTGCCTTCCTAATCACAAATGCGACTTCAGAAGAGGGACAGGCCGAAGACATGTCGCTTCATGAAGTGACACCGGTGGGATCGGCACAGTTGATGGAACGGCTCCCCGCATGGGTTTCAGTGGCCAGCGCAGGACTGGCCTTGACCGATGATGCAAAGGTTTGTTGGGAAAAATCACTGGCCGGTCTTGTCCAGGTAGGATCCACTGCGCTCGAGCGGTTTGCCCGCTATGTGGTTTCGACGCGCGAGGCTGTCAAAGACGAAGGACATCCGATCGTCGAGGCCCTGGGTTATGCGCTTCCGGCGCTTCAGCTGCCGCGCGACCCTGCCGCCTTCGCCGGGATCAAGGATCGTTCGCGCCGACACCCCTCCGCGTGGCGGCGGGAGTTCGTCGGGCTGCGGCGCAAGCGGCACCCCTATCTGCTCAAGCAAAATCCAAACCAGATCGTCATCTCCGAAGTCGAGCTTCGAGATGCATACGCGAAGGCGCGCGACGTCATCCCCGTGCTGGTGCATCCGGTGGTCGAGCTCTTTATTGAAAGTCGGCCAGGCTGGAACTCGAGCTCGGAAGCCTTGGCCAACTGTCAGTGGGAACACATCAAGCCATTGTTCGAGGGTCTTGCACGGGAGAAGTCAAACCTAGGTCAGGAAACGCAGCGGTTCTATGCGGAGGGTCCTCCTGACCTTCTGTCAGACGACGATGAGGAATACCTCGAACTCTTGGTCAAACGAAAGACGTCGAGCGGGCCCGAAGACGAAGACATTGCGTTTTACGAACGTCACCGCGACGAGATCAGAGAAGACCGTAAGCTGAAGTCTTCTTGGGATAAGTTCATTTTCGGTCGCCCTTTGGAAACCGACGAGTTCTTCTCCGGGCTAGCCCTGACAATGAAAACCCTCGACGACCGCTCAAATCCCGGCGTAAGACGGCATCTAACGATCAGGTGCGACAGTGTCACGAAGAGGGACCTTCGCAACCTGAATACGGAAGCCGGCCACTTCTTTTCCCTGCGATATGCCGGTCTTCAAAAGCTGCTCGGATCGGGGGTGACGATCGAATTCGGAGCCTTGATGGATTATCCGGCAGTGCTTCAGGGCTGGCGAGACAGCAAGGACAAATCAGCGGTCAACAGGTCTGCCGCAAAGGCCGCCCTTCAGCTACGGTTCCAGCTCGAATTGGAGACCACGGATTTTGATGGTGGCACCTCAACCCAATCCGCCCCGCTCATTTGGAAATACCGGCCCGACGTGATCTCCTCTCAATTGGCGGACGATTGGGAGCGCCTAAGCCAGCACCCCTTCGTTGCGCTTCGCTGTGGTCGGGAGCCCGGAACTGCGGGACGCCGGCCCGGGTCAATAGACCTGTCCGACGTCACGACGTTGGTCCCCGGTTATGATCGCGATCGGGGCTCGCTTGTGCCCACCTATCGACGAGAGCGCGACCTCCGGCTGAACTGGAAAGCAAACCTGAAGACTGCACGCGAACAAGATCTCATTAGTGAGGACGGCTCTGAACAGCTGACGGCGTGTTTTGATGCGTTCAGCGAAGGCTACGAGCAGGCGATTTTCGGGTTCCGGCAGGAGGGTGCGTCGAACCCGGCGTGTCGCGAGCAGGCAAGCCAATTCGCCGATTTGCTCGACGCGGTCCGAAAGCTGGGGCCTGGCGACCGGAACAAGGAGCTGTTGCTTCGCCCGCTCCTCGAACTGGGCCAAGCGCCGGTTGGCGACGGCGCAGCTGCGGCCATCGTAGCGCCTTGGCACCCGTTGCGTTTAGCGGCCGCGTGGAGGAAGGCTCACCTCGTTCGACAGGTCGTGCGCAGCGTCATCGATCAGCCGAGTGGCCTGGAAGGGGACACGAAACTGTTCTTTCGCGACTTGGCGGAAGATATGCGTCACGTTTTCTATCCGGAGGTGGTCGTCTCCTGGACGGGACGAAAGCCCGAGCTTCTTACGCTTGTCGATTCCCAGGGCGACTATTCTCTCCATGAAAAGCCGGTTCTTGAAGGAGCCGGCGGCGGCGAGACCAACGATGATGCGACCGCTGGCAGCAATTGCCTTCTAGATCTGACCCAACGCTATCTGAACCTGCACCCGCACGAACGGGCTAACATGTCGCTTGTGCTGTACAATTGCGACTCGGCTCGTCTTCCGCAGCAAATAGTCGAGGGCTTGGGTGAACTCAATGACGACGAGGATATGCGTTGCCAAGTCATGCTGCGGCACACAGATGGAGAGCGACTGCGGGACATCTACCGGTCCATCCTGACAAATGCGAGCAACTCTCCGGAGGTACTAGCGGCATCAGAGGTTACTCAGGACTTCATGGCCCGATTGCGCATCAGTGTCATAGCTGATCAGGCACCGCCGCCCGATGCCAGAGATGGACGCCCTTATGACATCGTGTTCAGCCAAGATGTGATCTCACGGCACGCTTCAGTGGAATGGTACCGGGAGTCGGCTGACCCAGCCGATATTGCCACCCTTCTGCCCGCGCGATGGTCCCGACGTAGGCCGGGAGCTATGGATGATTTGAAATCCTGCGTCTACCTATGCTCGCCTGTCCAAAGCCGCGAAGGCTGGGCTCATCTGTCGGCACTAACGTCTTTCCTCAAGAGCGATGAGGGGGACACTGATGGAAAGCGACTCCTACCAGTGCGACAACTGGACTTCCGCGACGCGCGGACGGCTCGGATTTTCGAAGAGACCCACGACCTCGGTGCTTGGGTCGTCAACTTCGACGAACTTCTCGACCGGCGGCAGCTGCAGAATCAAAGCGTTCGGGTAATCCGATACAAGCAGTCATCGACGCAGGGCCGCAACGTCGTCATCTCTTCGCGCGCGCCGCTCAACCTGCTCCATGCAATGATCCGGCGCAGGCTTGAAGAGCTGAAGTTGGCGTTGACGGGTGACGAGCTCAATGCGCTCGCCGAGCGGTTCATCGCAGATGCCAATGACATTTCCGGGGACATTGTTCTGCGTGCCGCCAAGCGCGGTGAGGCCGCGGGCGAGCTCATCGGCGTCGTCTTGAGCCGATTCCTGGCCCGCCAATCGCTGGAACCCGACCGCTTGGTCGGCTGGTACTTTTTGGACGACTATGCGAGCTGGCTGGGGGCGCGTGAGGAAACTCAGGCCGATATCCTGGCTCTCTCGCCTGCGCTCGACGAGGCTGGCCAGCTTGTGCTCCGCATTCTCGTCACAGAGGCCAAGTATGTCGATGCGGTTTCCTATGCCGCCAAGCGCAAGGAATCGGAGAAACAACTTCGGGACACCGTCCGACGCATCATCGACGCGACGGCAGAGCCAAACCGTATGGATCGAGATTCTTGGCTATCGCGTTTGGGAGACCTTCTTCTCGACGGAATTCAGGTGCCGGCTTCGAGTAACGTACCACTTACCGAGTGGCGCCGACTTGTGCGCGATGGTGGCGCCGAGATCGAGATCGTGGGGTTCAGCCACGTCTTTGTACCAACCGCACTCGATACGGGATCAGTGACCGATTTCGGCGAAGTTGCCGGGATCCCAGCAAGCCGGCAGATGGTGTTCGGCCGAGCCGAGCTGAAGGCCTTGCTTGGCATTTACGCCGCGAATGGGAACACCGACGATCTGCTTACCTCGATCGATCCGATCTACGGGAAGATGCCGTCGCCACACGGGGCCGTCGGCTCGATGGAAGGCAAGCCGGAATCGGTTCGACCGAGGCCACCAGAGCCGCCTATTCCCGAAAAGGAAAAGCCTGTAGCTCCCGACCCTGCCGCGCCACTTGAGGAAGAGAGTGGGACTCCCGCTTCGCCTCCCGGCAGCGTCGACAGAACCGTTGCGTCCGTTATCGAGCGACACGTCAACATGGGCCCGGCCGAAACGCAGCCGGATGAAAGATGGTTGGCAAACACGGCCCTGATGACGCGCAGCGCTTTGCAACAGCTGGGTCTTCAGGCAAAGCTGATCGATCAGAAGCTAACCCCGAATGCCGCTATTTTGCGCTTCAGTGGCAGTGCCAATATTACGGTAGAGCAGGTATTGAAGCGGCGCTCGGAGCTGTTAACGACGCACAAGCTGGACATCATTTCCGTTCGGCCAGAGCCAGGGGCGATCGCCATTTATATCGCGCGTGCCGAGAGGCAGGTCGTCGACATTCAGAGCCTATGGCAACGGTGGAATCCCACGGTCTCAACGATGGGCGCGCAGAACATCTTGGTGGGCGTTCGCGAAGATAACAACGAACTCTTTTTCTTATCGCCCAGTCAGCGTCACGCTCCGCACACCTTGATCGCCGGTAGTACCGGGTCCGGTAAGTCGGTGCTGATGCAATCAATCATTCTTGGCATAGCAGTGACCAATGACCCGCGTCACGCAAGGATCGTGCTTATCGATCCGAAGCAAGGTGTTGACTATTTTGCCTTCGATGCACTGCCGCATCTCGAAGGGGGCATAATCGACCAGCAGGAGGCGGCCGTCGATCGGCTAGAGCGTCTGGTCCTCGAGATGGACAATCGCTATCGGCTTTTCAAAGAAGCCCGCACACCAAACATTGGGTCATATAATGCCAAGGTCGATGCCGCGGAAGTATTGCCAACCTATTGGGTGATCCACGACGAGTTTGCCGAGTGGATGCTGACCGAGGAGTATCGCAGCGCCGTGACATCGACGGTTGGACGCCTAGGGGTCAAGGCCCGAGCGGCCGGTATCCATCTCATCTTCGCGGCGCAACGACCAGATGTGAACGTGATGCCGATGCAACTACGATCCCAGCTTGGCAACCGGCTCATTTTGCGCGTGGATTCCGAAGGCACGTCTGAGATTGCGCTTGGAGAGCGTGGGGCGGAGAGACTGCTCGGAAAGGGTCACATGATCATCCGCACAGAAGGCGAGCAAGGCCTGATTTACGCGCAGGTGCCATTTGCTTCTGAAGCCTTCATCGCAGACGTGGTAAAAGCAATCCAGGCAAAGAAATAGTGAGTTCAGTGGGGGCGGGCTTACTTTCTTGTCGACTCCGAGTTAGGAGACGCTGAGGTTGCCGTTGGGATAACTTGGTCGCTGCGACCAGTTGCATTGAGAGAGCCCTCTTCAGTCTACTACTGCCGCCCTGCCAATGAACTCTCTTCCAGCCATGATGGAAGACTGGCGGTGATTTAGGCCTGTTGCAGCGATTTTGACGTACTCTCGGCTCGCGGAATTTTGACAGCGTGTAGCGGGACGGGTGATTGCGGTAGGCAAGTCCACGTAAACCCTGCGGGGGTTTGATATCCGAGGGCCGAGTGGGGCCTGCGCTGAGCGACTTTATGTCTGCCCTTCATGCCCTTCGGATCGTGTTCGGACTGACCCTAAACAGTCTTGCCAGTTCAGCGATGGACCGGCGCTCGTGGTCGCGGAGCTTGCGAACTTCGTCTCTCTGTTCGAATGAAAGGGCATTTGGCCGGCCGCCAATGCGACCACGCTTGCGGGCGGCTGCCAGGCCTTCCTTGGTACGCTCGACGATCCGCTCGCGTTCAAACTGGGCGATAGATGCAAAGACATGAAAAGCCAGTCGCCCAGCCGGCGTTGTGGTGTCGATTTGCTCAGCGAGAGATCTGAAGTCGGCGCCTTGCTCTTCGATCTCTGAGACGATCCGCAAAAGGTCAGGCAATGACCGCGATAGGCGATCGTACTTTGTGACAGTCACGACGTCGCCTCGGCGCAGTTGCGACATCAGCGCTTGAAGTTCGGGCCGCTTGGTGTCTTTGCCGGATATCTTTTCTGAAAACACCCGCTCCGCCCCTGCCCTGCTCAAAGCTTCGAGCTGGGCGTCGAGGTTCTGTTCTTGGGTCGAGACTCTTGCATATCCGAAGATCATCTAGCTGCTCCAAATACGTTCACAACATGCATAAGTTATGAACGGGGTTTTTGGAAGCTGAAACTGGATGCCGTTGCCGGCTTTCCAAAAACGGCCGTTTTTAGAGCCAACATAAATGCAGCAAGGTCTATGAACAGACGCAACTTTGAAGCGTAATCCCTAGTTTTCGTTAATGTTGCGGCGGGTATGCATACCCACCAGATCCACACAGTGTGCCAAATAGCCCAACAGGGCGAGAACCGTGACGGTGGCGAGGCTGATGATGAGCGTGCGGCGGGTATTATCAGAGTAAACAGGCTGGCCGATCAACTCCCGTCCGGAACTTTGCGTTTCCGGCAAAATTGCTTTTTGCTTGGCTGTCACTAAGAACTGCGACGCGAAGGCAGCCAAAATCCCTGCCAGAAACACTAACAGATCAGTTTAATCTGACAATGCCTGCTAGAACGGTGCCTAACCAGTCATGCCACTGACTTACAATACTGCACGTAAGGGGAGCGCTCGCCAATTTTGTCGTACAGGCTCATAGCGATTTCATTGTCACTTTGTGTCTGCCAATGGATGCGCTGAGCTCCGTTTGCTCGAGCTTTATCGCCAACATAGCGCACTAACGAACTGCCTAGTCCACGGCCCCGAGCACCAGGCGAAACAAATAGGTCCTGAAGGTAACACGCGTCGCTCACGCTCCATGTTGAGCGATGAAACACAAAGTGCACAAAGCCGGTAGCCGCGCCTTCGTGCAAAACCATTGCTCCATTCACTGGTTCGGCAGCATCGAGGAGACGCTTCCAAGTAGCTTCGTGAACCTCTTCATCCAACGTGCTGCCATCCATGTCCAAGTATTGTTGCCAGAGTTTTCTCCAACTCTCTCGATCAGTGGTCTCGAAACATCGGATCATCTATTTTCCCCCATTGAGGCCGCGCTGGAGACAAGGGCCCGTACTTGGCAAGTAGGCCGTATTGCCGTCAGCCGCTCTACCTCGGTCACCGAGATCCGCCAGTCCGAAAACCACCGCTTTTGATAGAATTGCACTCTCCGGCATCAGACCCCCTTATCCTCGCGTCGACGAAGCGGCCCCTCCGGGAAGCGTGCGCGAAGAACGCGACCCGCTTTGCCGTCTGCGACGCGATTTCCGCCCGGACCGGGCTCCCGGTCGGCCGGTTCAGCGGCGGGCGGACGAAGTGGAACCGGACCCAGGCGGGTCCCCCGAAGACCCACGCCAACGACGCGGCCTGCGGCGGCCCGACGGGCCGGGCCGCGGGCGCGGTCTGACCGACCTAAAATGAGGCGCAGAAGCACCTTATATGACGCTCATGCTGTATCTGCATCCCATAGTTTTCCTGGCGCACCCTTGCAAAGACGGATCAGACATGGCAGTAGTGGTGCACAGATACCCCTTTATGCCCAATTACGGGACATGTGGACACCATGACAAAAGCAGCGCCGAAGATCACGAAAGGAAGCGCCGTGCACCCCCGGGTGCACCGGGCGATGATGAAGCTCGGCCGCGACATGGCGCTGGCCCGACGCGTCAGGTCCCTGTCGACGATCGACATGGCCGAGCGCATGGGTGTCGATCGCAGCACCCTGCGGCGACTCGAGAAGGGCGATCCCGGCGTCTCACTCAACACTCTCGCGATGGCCCTGCACGCGTTGGGGCTTCTGGACCGCCTTGAGGGCCTCGTCGACCGGGCGACGGACGATGTAGGTCTCCTAGCCGCAGGGGATGCGGTCCCCAAACGCGTCGTCCGCTCCCGTCCGGCGTCCGCGCGCAGAATCCCGGCCGACCCCCCTCGGTCCGAGAGCGACGAGCCGGAGGGCTGGTGATGGCGCGCCGCGACATTGATGTGCGCCTCGGCGCCTCGGGCGTTCCCGTCGGAACGCTAATCACCGACCAGGACGCGCAGCGGGAGACCTCGATGTTCCGCTACGCTCAGACATGGCTCGAGAACCCGCGCGCCTTCGCGCTCTCGCCCTTCCTGCCGCTGCGGAATGCGCCCTTCTTCTTCAGGAAGGAGCGGCACATTTCCTCCCTGCCGAGCCCGATCGAGGATGGGGCTCCTGACTCCTGGGGTCGCCGGATCATCGACAAGACAAGCGCCGGAGCTCACCTGGCCGATATCGACTACCTGATCGGAACGGACGACTTCCTGCGCATCGGAGCGCTTCGCTACTTCGATGCCCCGGGTCCCGAAGGCCAGGCCTTGGCCAAACCACACACGAGAAAGGGTGAGGCTCGCGTGCCGATGCTGCACAACATGCAGGACGTGATCCTAGCGGCCCGGGATTTCGAGGCGGATCCCGACGCTTATGTCGAAAAACGCGGCGTGCTCGTCGGCGGGGACATCCTGCGCGATGCGGTGGGATCCCTCGGCGGTGCTCGGCCGAAGGTCAACGCGATAGACGAGGATGGCGCGCTCTGGATCGTGAAGCTGCCAAAGCAGAACGACACCTATGCCATGTCGCGCGCGGAGGTCATGGCGCTGCGCCTCGCCGATCTCGCAGGCATCCGCGTCGCCGAGGCACACGTCCTCAACGAATCCCCGCATTTCCCAATGATCCGCGTCAGGCGCTTCGACCGGACCGGTGAGGGATACACGGCGCGCGTGCCCTACATTTCCGCCCAGAGCTTCGTGGCGGAAGATGACAGCAAGGCTTGGTCTTACGAGGATATCGCCATGCAGCTGCGGACCCATGGTGCGGATCCCACGAGCGACATACAGGAGCTCTACCGACGCCTGTGCTTCGGCATCCTGGTCCGGAACACCGACGACCACCTACGCAATCACGGCTTCCTGCGGACGGCAAGGGGATGGCGGCTCTCGCCGGCCTTCGACATCAACCCCGAGCACCGGCCGGGCGGCTACCTACAGACCCCGATTTCGGAGATACACGGAGCGGAATGCTCCATCATGGCGGCGCTCGATGCAGCGCCGTTCTTCGATCTTTCCATCGATGAGGCGCGCCTCATGATCCGTAGCATCGCCGAGATCGTTTCAGAGCGATGGCGGGAGATCGGGACGGCCCTCCAGATGACATCGGTCGACTTCAACGCCATGAAGGCGGTTCTGGAGAACGAGGAAGTCGAGCGGGCCCTGAGATTGTGACCCCCCGGGATTCACCCCGGGGAGGTTCAAGAGGATTGGGCCTGCAGGACGCCCCCTGCCCTTGAAGTCGGTTTTCGCGTTATCGAGGGATCATGCCATGATCGGGTGACGAAAAATGCGCGACGCCCTCATGTTCTACGTCGCGCAGATCGGCCCGGCGCCGCCCGGTGAGGCGCTCGGAAAGGAAGAACAGCACATCGCAGCCCGGATGTGGGGTAGTTGGATGGATCTGACCCGGAGCAACGCCTCGCAGAATGTCCACCGGTTCTACCGTATAGAGGTTATGCCGGGTCTTTGGGGAGACTGGGCTCTGGTCCGGGAATGGAGCCGGATCGGCCAGCCCGGACAGGTCCGGCTGCGTTAAGTTTCTGATTTCAGGTGGGGCAAGGGGACCGGGTCAAAAACCACCGATTGTTTACGCCTTTCGCGTGATGAAACAAGATCTGACGATGGCAACTGCCAGGCAGGTTCACGCCTGAATTTCCAGCGGGGAGGCAGATTCATACTTGAGCATCCCGTGCCCGGATTTCGGCCAGAATGTCATCGGAAGGTCGAGGCAACCAGTTTTGCCAAACTGAGATTAGAAGACCACATCAGTATTCAGTTGAAAACCATATGGCACTGGTCAGAACCTTTCGTATCACGCTTGGCTGGCCGTTGACCGCCATGCGAGCGAAGATCCGCTTGGAGTTACTGCGTGTAGTTTCGATAGTCCAACCCAGTTCACGAGCAGCGTCTTGCAGGCTGAAGCCGTCGCAGAGCAGCATCGTGAGGCGCGCCTCACTGCGGGAGAGGCCGAAGTGGTTGACGACTCGCTCCACAGGCAGCGATTGTGCGCTCGGGCCGAACCGGAGGGTGGCGACCAGTATGCGCCCATCGTCGAGCTTTTCTTCATGGAGCACCATCACCAAAGGCGGTTCGCGCGTAAGTTCTACTATGCTCGAGACGCCGGAACCCCGCAGCGCCGCTTCAAGCGCCTTTCGGAAGGCGTGTGCTGTTCTAGTGCTCGTGAATTCCAGCCAACCATTCGCCAGCAACTTGAGCGGGGTGAGTGAAGTGATACGTTTCCGCAGGTCAGGCGACATATCGACGACCTGCCCCGACAAAGTTAGCAGCATCCAGAAGCCACCCAAATTCTGTGCAATCCGCCGGTCTAGCGCAGCGCGGTACCGCTCTTGGCCAAGCGCTCGCCAGCTGGCCATGGCCAAACACAAATAGGGGGCGAGCCTCGAGAGCAGTGCGGAGTCGGCAGCCCGGAAGTCACTTACGCTACGGTGCAGGAGCAGGACGGCGAACGCGTCGGGGCCGATGGTCCCTCGCAGAGCGCGCAGGGGTGTTTTTGAATCTTTTATGCCAGGCAGATCAGCCTGAGAGTAGACGCGTTCATTACGCATCTGCTCAAGGGTTGCGGATTGCGGAGGGCTCCGCATGTTGCCAGTCTGCCAAGTTTCTGCCACGCACCCATGCTGCACGCACTGCAAGGTCACGCTTTCGGCCCGGAACGTGGCGCCTAGCTCGTCGAGGAAAGTGGGCCAGAGATCCTTGGCGCTACGCCATTCCCCTATCTCGGTATAGCCAGAAGAGGCCCTCAGGAGTGCCTTTAGAAGATCTGTTTCGGCAGAAATGGCATGCCCCTGTCAAATAGCCCCCATATGGGGGGATCGTTAAATAATGTGCATCTCTAAGTTAAAGTTCAACAGCCTTCTGACAGAGATTTGCACATGAATCCTACTGCCCTGACCCACTTGCAGCGTCTGGAAGCGGAAAGCATCCATATTCTGCGAGAAGTCGCAGCTGAAGCCGAAAACCCCGTGATGCTCTACAGTGTAGGCAAGGACAGCGCCGTCATGCTGCATCTGGCCAAAAAGGCGTTCTTCCCTGCCACGCCGCCCTTCCCGCTGCTACATGTGGACACCACTTGGAAGTTCAGCGACATGTATGCGCTGCGCGATCGGGCGGCCCGCGAGGCAGGAATGGAGCTTTTGGTCTATCAAAACCCCGAGGCGATGGAGAAGGGGATCAACCCCTTTGATCACGGCGGACTGCACACTGACATGTGGAAGACCGAGGGATTGAAGCAGGCACTGGATAAGTACAGTTTTGACGTGGCCTTTGGTGGCGCTCGTCGGGACGAAGAGAAGTCTCGCGCCAAGGAACGGGTTTTTTCCTTCCGCTCAGCCAATCACCGCTGGGACCCCAAAAATCAGCGCCCCGAGTTGTGGCGGCTTTATAATGCGCGAAAGGCCAAGGGCGAAAGCGTGCGGGTCTTCCCAATATCAAACTGGACCGAACTCGACATATGGCAGTACATTCATCTTGAAGGGATCGAGATCGTTCCGCTCTATTTCTCGGCGTCGCGCCCGACCGTTAAGCGTGATGGGATGATTCTAATGGTGGATGATGACCGCTTTCCTCTGAGAGAGGGCGAAACCCCTGAGATGCGTTCGATCCGCTTCCGTACCCTTGGCTGTTATCCGCTGACTGGCGCCGTAGAGAGTAAGGCGACAACGCTGCCCGAGGTAATTCAGGAAATGCTGCTGACCACGACATCAGAGCGTCAGGGCCGTGCTATAGACCATGATCAGGCCGCCTCAATGGAGAAGAAAAAGCAGGAAGGCTATTTCTAACGACCTTCCTCTCTCCACGCCCCCCATCCCTTTCCAAACAGGTGTACTCCATGACGGTCCAGGATCCGAGCTACAAAACCGATGCCCGCATCTCTGAGAACATCGAGGCATATCTCGAGACACACAAACACAAGACCATGCTGCGCTTCATCACCTGCGGTTCTGTCGATGATGGCAAGTCCACGCTGATCGGTCGATTGCTCTACGACAGCAAGATGATATTCGAGGACCAGCTCGCTACTCTAAAGGCCGATAGTAAGCGCATGGGCACCCAAGGCCAAGAAATCGACTTTGCCCTGCTCGTGGACGGTCTCGCTGCTGAGCGGGAACAGGGTATCACGATCGACGTGGCCTACCGTTTCTTCACTACCGAAAAGCGTAAGTTCATCGTGGCTGACACACCAGGCCACGAACAATACACCCGCAACATGGTTACCGGCGCGTCCACTGCTGATCTTGCGGTGATTCTGATTGATGCCCGTAAAGGCGTGCTGATCCAGACTCGGCGACATAGCTATTTGGTCCAACTGCTGGGCATCCGGCATGTCGTGCTGGCGGTGAACAAAATGGATCTCGTCGACTATGATCAGGCTGTGTTCGATCAGATCGCTGCTGATTACCGCAACTTTGCCGACAGCATAGGTATTAGAAGCTTCACGGCCATTCCGATCTCTGGCTACAAGGGCGACAACATCACCTCTCAGAGCGATAATATCCCTTGGTATACTGGCACGCCGCTGCTGCCCCATCTGGAGCAGGTCGAACTCGAGGCGACGCGAGAACAGGCCGGGCCGTTCCGGATGCCAGTGCAATGGGTGAGCCGACCCAACCTCGACTTTCGTGGCTTTGCTGGGATGATCGTCGGCGGGCAAGTACGTCCAGGTGATGCAGTCCGCGTCTTGCCCTCGGGCAAGACTTCGGCCGTTGCACAAATCGTCGGTCTCGACGGTGACCGGGATCTTGCCGTGGCGGGTGAATCCGTGACACTGACTCTCGCGGATGAGATCGATTGTTCGCGCGGACAGGTGATCGTGACTGCGCAAGCCCCTCTCGAAATAGCCGACCAGTTTGAAACTACTTTGGTTTGGTTAGATGAGACAGAACTAGTCCCGGGACGTGCCTATATGCTCAAGATTGGGGCACAGACCGTGGCGGCAACGGTGCAGCCCCCGAAGTATGAGGTTAACGTCAACACCCAGGAACGTATCGCTGCAAAGACACTGGATTTGAACGCCATTGGCGTAGCCAATATCACAACAGACCGTGAGATACCGTTTGCCCCCTATATCGAAAATCGTGATTTAGGTGGTTTCATCCTGATTGATAAGGTCACCAATAACACGGTCGCGGCAGGCATGATTAATTTCGCCTTGCGTCGTGCACAGAACATTCATTGGCAAGCCACCGACATTGGTCGTGACCACCACGCTTCGATGAAGCACCAGAAACCGGCAGTGCTCTGGCTCACGGGCCTATCTGGATCTGGCAAGTCGACCATTGCCAATATTGTTGAGAAAAAATTAGCACGGATGAACCGTCACACCTTCCTTCTGGACGGCGACAATGTGCGCCATGGGTTGAACAAGGATCTGGGCTTTACTGAGGCTGACAGGGTCGAAAATATCCGCCGCGTTGGCGAGGTGGCAAAGCTACTGACGGATGCGGGACTGATCGTGATCACGGCCTTCATCTCACCGTTCCGCTCTGAACGAGAGATGGTCCGCAACTTGATGCAGCCTGGCGAGTTCATCGAGATATTCGTGGACACTCCGCTGGATGTGGCCGAAGGCCGAGACATCAAGGGACTCTATGCCAAGGCACGCGCCGGACAGTTGAAGAATTTCACGGGCATCGACTCGCCCTACGAGAATCCTGAAGCTCCAGAACTGCGTATCGACACCACGGAGTTAAGTCCTGAAGAGGCCGCGGACCTGATCATCGCAAGGCTAATCCCTACTTTATAACCTCAATGTTGATTCTCATCGTAAGACCGCATGTCTTTTTTCACCTGCCCGCCATGACGGATCATCGTAAGCGGTGCGCCAGCCCCGTGGTTTCGGCTTGATGTGACTTCGGGCATGCCGTCCTGCAACTGAGTTTGCGGGAGGCTTGCCATGGAGCACCGGATGGAGGTGGTGGGGTCGAAGGGAGTATCGCGGATTGAGGTCCTTGATGGCCCGACCGGGCGGCGGCGTTGGCCGGATGATCTCAAGGCGCGGATTGTGGCCGAGGGTTTTCAGCCTGGCGCGCGGGTCTGCGATGTTGCGGCGTAGTATGGGCTGATTGCCCGGCACCTTTCGGGATGGCGCGCTCAAGCGCATAAAGGGGAGCTGGTGGTGCCGATCGATGCGGCCCCGGCATTCGTGCCGCTGATGATCGAGCCATCGATTTTTGATACTGCCGCGGTGGGCGGCACTGGCGTGATCAAGGTCGAGATCTGTGGGGCTGTTCTGCATGTGGCGCCGGATTGCAGCCGGGAGCGTGCGGCGGCGTTAAGGAAGGCGCTGTGATCTTCCCGGATCAGGCCGTCCGGATCGTGATCGCAACCAAGCCGGTGGACTTCCGCAAGGGACATGACGGGCTGGCGGCCATGGCGCATCCCACATGCGCCCAACGGCGGGCGCGAGGTCAACGGCAGGGGAACATCCGACAGTCGCTTTGTGGCCAGCTTCATGCTGACGCCCGTTGTAAGACAGGAATAGTCGCCGATACACCGGTGCCGGAAGTTGCGGGAGCCGAGTTCGCCGCACCCGTGGCGGCGGCGCAGACGGCCTCGGCTCCGGCCGCGACGGCGTCGATTGAAGCAAGCCTGAACCAGTTTTGCATGCCTATTGACATCCTCAGGGATGGCGGGCCACAGATAGCAATGATATGCTGGCCTTTGAGGGCGGATGGCACGCTGCGATAGTAGTCGTGTATTAAACCCAATATAAGCCTTGAGTTAACATCGCAAAAACAACTGCGTTAGGATTAAAGTTTGCCAACTATTGTTTCAGAAAAACACAAATTATTATTCATCCACATACCTAAAACAGGTGGTAGTAGCATTACTAAATGGTTTGAGAAGCTAGACCCTGATGCGAGAGGCGTTTCAGGGAGATATCATGATCGCCTGATCTCTTTAAAAAGAGATTATGGCAACAAGTTTGATTCATACTTCAAGATAGCAGTGGTGAGAAACCCTTGGTCAAGAGTGGTATCACTTTTCGAATTTAGAAAGAAGAAACTAGGGTCAGGACTCGTTCTCGCATCATAGCCAGAACATGACGGTTGCGGCGAGGGCGATGGCGGAGAGGAAGACCTTCGGGCACCTGTCGTATCGCGTTGCGACGCGCCGCCAGTCCTTCAGGCGCCCGAACATGATTTCGATCCGGTTGCGTCGTTTATAGCGGCGCTTGTCGTGCTTGATGGGTTTGCCGCGAGACTTTCTTCCGGGGATGCAGGGCTTTATCCCTTTGTCTTTCAACGCATCTCTGAACCAGTCGGCGTCATAGCCACGATCAGCCAGCAACCAGTCCGCTTTTGGCAAGCTGCCCAGCAGGGCCGCTGCACCGGTATAGTCGCTGACCTGACCAGCAGTCATGAAGAACCGGATCGGGCGGCCATCGGCATCGGCAACGGCATGCAGCTTGGTGTTCATGCCGCCCTTTGTGCGACCGATCAGACGGTCCCTTTGGTCGCCTAGCCCCCCTTTTTCGACCGCAGGCTGGTCGCCGTGCGGTGCGCCTTGAGATAGGTCGCGTCGATCATCACCGTCTTCGGAACGGCGGCTTCGGCAGCCAGCCCGTCCATCATCCGGGCGAAGACCCCCTTGTCGCTCCACCGCTTCCAGCGGTTGTAGAGGGTCTTTGGCGGACCATATTCATTGGGTGCATCGCGCCAGCGCAAGCCATTACGATTTATAAAGATTATTCCGCTCAAGACACGTCGGTCATCGACGCGCGGCTTGCCATGGCTCTTGGGAAAGAAGGGCTCGAGCCGCGCCATCTGCGCCTCGGTCAGCCAGAAAAGGTTGCTCATTGTTCAGTCTCCTTCCGGAGGCTGAATCACAACGCGAGCAGATGATCAATGGGTCCTGACCCTAGGAACGCTTTCAGGGATTTGGCAAATGCGCGGTCCATGACTTCAATGCAGAGCACCATGTCGATGTCGTCTGTCTGACGAAAACCGATGCCGACCTCATCGAAGATCAAGGAACAGGCGGTGCCACCGATGATCACATAGTGGTCGGCGTGGTCAGCGAAGTGCTCACGGAATTTGTCGAGGCCAACTACCACGAGAACTCCTCCAGCAGCTGTTCAGCTGCGCCCTGTAGCCGCTCATTGGAATGGTCTCGGAACTGGAGGTATAACGACAGCGGATCGGCTACTTTTCGGTCCGACGCAATGTCGGGGTCATACCACCATACGTCGACGGCATAGTCAGGATCCTCGTGCTGATCGACCGTCGTGCCGAATTCACCGCTCTGAAGCCTCTTCCAGTCCTTTGGCCCGGTTGCAAAAGATACAACACGCGGCTTGGCCATGGACGTCCGCTCTGAAAGCGCACTCTCGCCCCCAGCTGGCAAATGGTCCGGCATAGTGCTCCCAAAGAAGCCCTTCGGAAGCGACGGAGCGCGGTACCAATGCTCGGCCTTTACTGGTGAGCGCAGCCGTGGGAGCGACATTTGGAACAGGTCACGTGGTGCTTGGTCAAACTTGATGCGCTTTTCGCGTCCCTCCTCCTCTATTCGGCATAGTCCACCTGCCTGCAGTTCTTCAAAGGCCCTGCCGACTGACATGGCCGAGTACCGGAGCGGGTTTACAAGATCGCTGGGGCGGGCATTCTGGACCTCGCGGAGGTTCAAATGTCGCAGGAGAAGCGCTTGGGAGACTGGTGACAGGTGGTCTTCCGCGTAGCTTCGCTTCTTCCGAAACTGCTCTTTCAGATCCAGGGCCAGTTGGGGGATGAAGAGTTGGTTTCCAGGAACAACGAAGGGCACCGCCTCTTCGATAAGTTTGCCGCGCTGATAGGCTGAGAGGTTGTCGAGTACCAATACGATGATCCCGTCAAAGCGGCGTTGGAGCTGCCTAATCTGCTTCACAAAGTCGGTGGGGCTTATGGCGGACTCCGAACCGGGGGCGGTCAACAGGACCTGTCGCCCAAACAGGTTCGCCAGCCGGAAGTCGAAGCCGTTTGTCAGAAATAGCGGCAAGCCTCTCTTGCCGTCCCATGGCTTCAGCGGTGAGGTCGCGTGAAGCGTGGCGCTCAGGTATGCCTGTGCGTTTTGGAAGAGAACTTGTGTGCGGAGAGCGTGCGGTTCTAACATGACGCTTTTCAATAACATTGCTTGTGTTAGTTTTCAATAACAATGTTAGTATGGTAGCTATGAGAACCCGCCTGCCATATCGGAACCAAGCTTACGCCTCTTCGAGCCGGGCCCTGAGTTCCGTCACAAATGGCGAAGGGCGCGCTTCCGAATAGATCAGGTGGACTTCGGCCTTGGCGCGCGTAAATCCAACGTAGAATAGGCGACGCGCTTCAAGCTTCTGTGAGTCAGTGCTGCCCTTTCTGGGAATACTCCCTTGGTCCATGCCAAACATGATTACGACTGGGAACTCTCGCCCTTTCGCGCTGTGAAGCGTCGATAGGTGTAGGCTTTCGTTACCTTCGCTTTGACCTGCGAACTGTCCGACCGTCATATCTGCGCAGTCTTTGCCTGCTTGAGTACGCGCAATGAAGGTGTCCAACGTTTCTCCCTCGTCTTTCATCGTGCGGCACTTGGCAATCATCTCGGTGATGATGGCGGCGCGAACATCTGTCAGCCACCGTCTCAGCGGCAAGGAGCTTTGGCGACGCGCCCATAGAAGGTCCATTAGTTCACGTTGGAAAGCCAAGCGCGACTCCAGAGTGTCGATTTCTTCGGTGAACAGGCGCGCGCCCTCGTTGACCAGCTGGCTGAAGCGGGGTGTTCCTGTCTGCCATCCGCCCGTACACCACTCTGCGCAACGTTCAAGCCAACGCATCAGGCGGCTGGTACGAGGGTAGATTGCGTTTGTGTCAGTTCTGATAACTGACAGGCCGAGCTGCTGCGCTACTTCGGCAACTTTGTCGCCCAACCAAGCCGCTGGGTAGAGGATCGCGATGTCTCCGGGTTCCAAGGCTGGATGTCGCTTAGCGATGTCAGCAATGACCGTCCTGAAGACATCTGCCGCTTGGTGTTCGTAGCTCCCTTGCTCAGGGTGAAAATAGACAGTGCCTTCCTCAGCACCGTCTGCCGCCTCGTAGTCTCGCGCTTCGCCAAGCGCAAAATTGGATGCCTCCACTAGCTTCGATCCTGATCTGTAGTTCAACCGCAATCGCACACACTCGACGTCTAAACGAGCCGCCAACTCGCGAAGAAGCTGAGGGTTCGCTCCATTGAACTCATATATGGACTGGTCGGCATCTCCGACCGCAAATAGCCGCATCCCGGTGCTGAACTGATCGAAGCCGCTCTTGACGCAACTGAAGGGTTTGCCATCGTCCTCTCTGACTTGAAAACCTTCGTTGAAACTGGAACCTCTGCCGGGATTACGAAGGCCAAGGCGAAGCTGATCCAGTTACGCAGCTAGGTCAGCCGCGCCTTAACGAAAGAGTGTCTGGTCGCGTCTATCTCGCGCAGTTTCAGGCGTTGGGCTGAAATCATTTGGTTTCTTGACTCCGTTGCGATTTTCACGTTCGATAACATCCGATTCCGCGCGAGTTTGCTTCCCGCCCATCCGCTATCCTGTGCTAGTACGCTGACACATCATAAGGTTTGAGCCAAATTGAAACTTGCGGCCGTTTCGACCTCGCAGCGAGTGTTGATCATTATTGGGACGGCAATGCTGCTCCCCGCCGTCATCGTGTTGGCATGGTTTCTCAGAGAAACGTCACTGCGCGAGATGCGCGGCGTCGAAGGGCGAGCGATGGACGCAGCCGACATATTGCTGCTGCTCTCTGATGCGCGGGCCGAGTCAGACATTGCGGGCCTTCGGGTCCTTTCGACGTCGCGGATATTTGCGGAGAACAATATTTCTGCGGCAGCAGAGCGCGCGAGAGATGCGATCAGACTTGTACCAGGCTGGAATGCAATCGTTCTTACTGACCGCAGCAACGGCGACACAATCTTTGAAGCAACATCGACCGGAACGGTGATGACGGCTGTCGGAATTGCCAATCCACGAGAAAGTAAAGGAGCTACGCTTTTTGGGGGTGTTGACCGCGAAGGCACGTTTTGCCCATGTGTAACACTCTATGCCAAGGTTCGGAATGCCGAGAACCTCGAACTAACACTTTATGTTGATCCGCAGGTTTATCAGAATCTATTGCGCGCAAGATTTCCCGAAGGTGCTATCGCCGCAATTGTCGACAAAGAAGGTGATTTTCTGGCGCGCTCCGTCGACTACGCGCAAAGAGTCGGAACGCCGGGAACCTCGTTTGTGTTGGAGGCTGTGGCTCGCGGCGGCAGTGGTATCTATAAAGGGGTAACTTATGAGGGCCTGACGAACTACACCGCCTATGTGACGTCGAGTTTGACCGGTTGGTCTGCACATGTTGCGATCAATAATGCTCTCATTGACCGCCCACGTTCGCGTGCTACTTCGGCTGTCATCTTTGGCGCGCTGATAGCGATACTCATTGGTTCCGGTCTGTTTACCTATGTGATCAAGGACCTCGCGACGCGCCGGATGGAAGACAAGCGCCTCATGGAGCTTCAAAAAGCAGAGGCTATGGCGCAGTTCACCGCAACAATCGTACACGACTTCCGCAATATCCTGACTGCGATGCAATCGGGATCGCGGATGATCCTTCGAACGACCACAGAGCCACAAGTCAAGACCTACGCAGAGTTGATTGAGGGAGCTGTTCAGCGCGGCACAAAACTGAGCAACCGTCTTTTGAGTTTCGCCAGGGAGAATGATGCTGAGATCGAAGCCATTCCCTTGGGTGCTTTCTTCGACGATCTCGAATATCTGCTGAAGCAAGCGGCCGGTCGGAGTGTCGAAGTCATCATTGAAAGACCCAGCGATTCAATAATTGTTTCGGCGAACCGTGATCAACTTGAACTCGCCATGATCAACCTGACCATTAATGCCCGGGACGCCATGAATGGGTCCGGCAGAGTTGAGATTGCAACAAAAATCGACGGCAACTGCGCAGCAATTAGTGTTTCTGACAATGGCCCTGGTATTCCTTTGGCGGTAAAACATGAGCTGTTCAAACCGTTCTTTACGACGAAGCCCAACGGAAGCGGAACGGGCCTCGGCTTGGCGCAAGTTGCTGGAATGGCTCGCCAAGCAGGGGGCGAAGTTTCGATAGACAATGCACCGGGAGGGGGTGCGCAAATCCTGCTCCGCCTACCAATTTCTCCTACCGAAGCCTGAACCCTGTTGGTCAACGTGCCGATTTTCTGCTGCTGTCGGCTGACCCGCTTATCGACATCACAATTGCCGCAAAATTACCGGCTTGATCCGCGCCGTCAGCTGACAGATGCCACCACGATTGCAGAAAAATAGAGGACCTGTCACTTCTTTATGATGGCGTGCAGCTGACTATTCGTCCCGCGCAGATGTATTGCTGAAGCGCGCGTGCCGGACTGATCGGCCTCAAAAGCCTTACCCAAACCGCGATGGTTATGGCGGCGAGCAACGACCATTTCGCCGAATATTGGCAAAGTTCTCGGAACCCTTGGTTGCTACCGAAGTTAGATCGGCATCCCCCCGTCAACCGGAGTTTCCTGACATGGAAAAATCAACCAAGACATCCGCACTGCCCCAAGACTCTGGTGGCGAGACTCAGCAACGCGGCGGCGATGCTTTGACCACAAACCACGGGGTTCCGATCTCGGACAACCAGAACTCGCTAAAGGCGGGGCCTCGCGGCCCGTCGCTGCTGGAAGACTTCGTTCTGCGCGAAAAAATCTTCCACTTTGACCATGAACGTGTCCCTGAGCGGATCGTTCATGCGCGCGGCACCGGCGCACACGGCTATTTCGAATGCACAACGCCGATCCCCGAACTGACCCGCGCTTCGCTGTTTCAGGAGAAGGGAAAGCGCACCCCGGTCTTCGTCCGCTTCTCGACCGTGGCCGGATCGAAAGGGTCCAAGGATACACCGCGTGACGTGCGTGGCTTTGCGGTCAAACTCTACACCGACGAGGGTAATTGGGACCTTGTTGGCAACAACATCCCGGTGTTTTTCATTCAGGATGCAATCAAATTCCCCGACCTTATCCACGCGGTGAAACCCGAAGCGGATCGCGGATTCCCGCAAGCAGCCACGGCGCATGACACGTTTTGGGACTTCATCTCGCTGATGCCCGAAAGCATGCATATGATCATGTGGGCGATGTCGGACCGCACCTTGCCGCGCAGCTTGCGCATGATGGAAGGTTTTGGCGTCCATACGTTCCGGCTGGTCAACGCTGCGGGCAAGGCGAAGATGGTCAAGTTTCACTGGAAACCCAAACTGGGCATCCAGTCGACGACATGGGACGAGGCGGTGAAGATCTCAGGTGCCGACCCCGACTACCACCGCCGCGACCTGTATGACTCGATCCAGGCGGGCGACTTTCCGGAATGGGAGCTAGGCGTTCAGGTGTTCGACGAAGCCTTTGCCGCCGAGCAAAGCTATGACGTGCTAGATGCGACCAAATTGGTCCCTGAAGAAGACGTACCGGTCAAGATCATTGGCCGCATGGTGCTTGACCGCATGCCCGACAACTTCTTTGCCGAGACCGAACAAGCCGCCTTCCTGCCCTCCAACGTCGTGTCGGGGATTGATTTCTCGGACGACCCATTGTTGCAGGGGCGGCTGTTTTCGTACCTCGATACGCAGAAATCGCGGTTGGGGACGACCAACTTCCACCAGATCCCGATCAATGCGCCGAAATGCCCGATGCACAATTTCCAACGCGATGGGATGATGCAGACGCAGGTCCACACGGGTCGTGCGAATTACGAGCCGAACTCGCTTGATATGGCGGGTGAGGATCCCGGTCCACGGGCCAGCGATCAGGGGTTCAAGTCGGTTGCGCGCCTCGAAGAACCAGCGTCGGAAAAACTGCGCGTGCGTGCCGAGACATTTGCGGACCACTTCAGCCAGGCGCGCCAGTTCTTCAACTCGCAAACCAAGACCGAGCAAAACCACATGATTGCCGCACTGGTGTTCGAACTGTCCAAGGTCAAACTTGACCATGTCCGCGCCCGCGTCGTCGGCCAGTTGCGGAACGTCAGTGAAGACTTGGCTAAACGCGTAGCCGACGGTCTTGGCATTGCAATGCCCGATGTGGTTCCGCCTGCGAAAGAACTGGTCGAGACGGCGGTATCCGACGCATTGTCGATCCTGAAGCACAAGGCACCGACCACGGGTCGCGCGCTGGGGATTCTGGTCTCGGACGGTGCCGATGGCGCGGTAATTGACGCGCTAAAATCCGCCGCAAAAGCCGCAGGCGCTATGGTCAAGATCATCGCGCCCAAGGTTGGTGGCGTGACGCTAAAAAGCGGCAAAATGCTTGCGGCGGATGAAAATATAGACGGTGCGCCCTCGGTGCTTTTTGACTCTGTCGCGTTGGTTCTGTCAGAGGACGGGGCAAAGACGCTGACCGGCGAAAAAGCAGCGCTCGACTTCGTCTCTGATGCGTTTGCGCATTGCAAGGCGATTGGTCACACCGACGCGGCCAAGCCCTTGCTCGACAAGGTCGGCGTGGTAGCCGACGATGCGATTTGGTCATTACCTGCCGACGCCAAGGCGCTGGTCGAGATGCTTTCACAGCGCGAATGGCGCCGGGAAGCCAAGGTCAAGCTTCCACTCTGAAGCGAACTCTAGGCGGGCTGCTGGGACAAAAGATCCACAGCCCGTCGCAGGGCGTTGTCAGAAGAAACTCGCTTGAGGCCGGCGGTTCGGCGACCTAGGCTCGCCGGATGACAAAACGCTCCCCTTTTCGCTACTTCAAAACGAGCCCTAAGATCATCCGCTTGGCGGTAATGCTCTACATCCGGTTTCCGCTTTCCCTTCGCAACGTCGAGGACTTGTTGCGCGAGCGCGGCATCGAGATCAGCCACGAGACCGTGCGCTACTGGTGGAACCGGTTCGGCCCGATGTTTGCCGCCGAGATCAGGGGCAAGCGCGTCGAGTCGATGAGCGCTCGGCATCACCGGCGCTGGCATCTCGACGAGGTCTTCGTGAAGATTAATGGCGAGACGCATTACCTCTGGCGCGCTGTTGATCATGAGGGTGAAGTTCTCGAAAGTGTGGTCACCAAGACTCGGGACCGTAAGGCTGCACTCAAATGCTTGAAGAAAACAATGAAACGGCATGGAAGGCCCGAGTCCATCGTGACGGATCGCCTTCGGTCTTACGGGGCCGCATTGAAGGACCTCGGCCGCGGCGATGATCGCGATATGGGCCGCTGGCTCAACAACCGGGCAGAGAACTCGCATCTGCCATTCCGACGACGCGAGCGCGCAATGTTGCGGTTCCGGCGCATGCGAACGTTGCAGAAGTTCGCCTCCGTCCACGCCTCTATCCACAATCACTTCCCAACAGAGCGCCATCTCCAAAGTCGCGACCACTACAAGCTCTACCGCGACGCCGCTCTCGCTGAGTGGCGCGGACTTCTCGCTGCGTGAGCGACGAGCGGGATTGGGCAAACGGAGACTGGTTCGCATTCGTCTGACAGCACCCTCTTCTCAAATTACCTGACCTTATCACCGCTTGACACTCCAGCGAGAGTGGCAAAACCAACAACGGCTCACAATCCTCAGACCCAAGCCGCCAGCAATCAAAATTAGCTATCAACCTTAAAGATCAAACTTGCCGCAAACGCGTCAGGCAACGCGGCCGTTCGCTGCCTTAACGAAATGTTAACTCATCTCGGAGCATGATCGGGAATACTTAGGAGCAACCTATGACCCATCCCACAATCGTTGAACTTGAATACATCGTGGCTGAATACATCGAATTGTATGGCGTGACGAAACGGGCGGCGGACTACTTCAGAAGCACACAACTTCGAGGAGACCTCGCGCCGGAGGAAAATCGGCCCGCGCAGAGCGAGAAGCCACTCCCAGGAGGGCACGATTGGTAGCAAATTCCAACAGAGATCATCGCACCGTGTGCTGCCAGCCAATGCGTCGATAGTGAATCTGTTGCCACCGACCAACATTGCTCGTTCCCTTTCGGGATTGGATGTCGATAAAGCTACATCGCATAGCCGACCTGTCTATTGCAGAGGTAAGATTTTTCTGCTTGCTTCCTTCGCGGCATAGCACGGGGGTCAGGCATTGGCCGAACCAGAACTAATTGATAACAACCAAGCAATACGGGATGCGGCGCCGGGACGAAAGCCCGAGCTGTTGTGCATTGGTGCGCAGAAAGCGGGAACTTCGTGGCTCCACGAGACGCTCAGACAGCACCCCGACGTTTGGGTTGCGCCGTTCAAGGAGCTGCATTTTTTTGACCATAAGTTCATCGATGAGTGCAGAAAATGGGCACCTTGGCATGTCAAACGAGGCGTCCGTAATGCTCGCGAGGCCCATTTCTCTGAGCAGAAATTCCCGGATCGTGAGTATCTGGACTATCTCAAGCAGATCGAGACTTGGCCCATGTTCAACGGCCAGTGGTATAAGTACGTCTATTCGCGCGCACCCAAGACCTCGATATGCATGGACGTCACGCCGGAGTACTCCTGTCTTCCGGATGAAGGCGTCGAATTTGTCAGCAAGTTCTTGCCGCGAACGAAATTCGTTTACATTGTGCGCGATCCCGTCGCACGAGCGGTCTCCCAACTCAAGATGAACATCGCGCGCAAGAAGCTGGAGTTCGTTGACCTTGAGAGCTGGGTCGCAGCTGTAACAGACGATCCGGTCCTTTATTCACGGGGAGACTATTCCGCTTATGTTCCGCGGTGGGAAAAGGCCTTTACGGCGGACCGCTTGCTTTTCGTGCCCTACGGGGACCTGTCGAGCAATCCTTTGGCTGTTTTGAAGTCCGTGGAGGAACTCGCGCGGCTAACCCCGCACACATCCTACAGCGAAACGTCCAAACGGATTCACAGTTCGCCAGACATTCACGTTCCGCCGGAGGCCGTTGCAATCATCACTGCGCGTGTTGCTCGACAACGGAAATTCATTAAAGACCATTTTGGCGACGACTTTGAGCTTCGTTGCCGTTGAACAGCCAAATCGGCCTGCCAGAAACTGGCGCAGTGCCACTCACGGCAGGTTGAATACTCGCCAATCAGGTAAGGTCTCGGATTGCTTTTGCGAGTTCTCGCCGATGCTGATCGGATATCAAGGGGAGGGGTGGACGACCGGCCAATGCCTCGAACCTGGCAAACGCTGTATCGTTGGCAAGCAGCCGTCCAACAACCTGTTCGACGACCTTACCAGCCAATTCGTCCTCTTTGGCGCAAGCCTTTATCCGCTTCAGAAGATTTGCAATCAGATCTCCCTTTTCCGACCAAAACGTAATTGTGCCATCGAACAGCGGCCCGCCTCTGCTCAGCACTACGGAAGGGACCTTCCTTCGCCGCAGATGGAAGAGTTTCAGTTCGCTCTCATAGATTTTGACGGTGTTCATAAGTCCACTGCCCAGAACGGCCAAGGTTCGCTGCGTCGATGTTCTGCCGTGGTCCGCCAGCGTATCGCAAATCGACGTCAGCCAGCGCGAGTTCATTTCGGGAAGGACGTCATCAATACGCTCATCCATGATACGCCAGAAAAGCGTGAGGCCCGGTCCCCGCCCCGCCGTTCTGCGGATCGCAACTATGGTACACGCAAGCAAGAACGTTATGTAAAGTTTACCGCCGAACTCTACTTGAAGCTCGCGAAAATGCTCGACGAGGTTGGGCTTTCGTTTTGCCCAAGTCGGGCCAGCGGGTCCCACGATCCTGAAGCTCATGAAAGGCAGAAAATCGATGTCAGCAGGGGGCAGCGCTCTTTCAGCCTCGTCTCTGCGAATATCTGCATCCGAGAAGTAGGCTGGCCAACTTTCCCAAAGCCCACCCTGACCCTGGGGGGCTGACAGATTGGTAACTGGCACAAGCTTGGGCGCGTCATATCCCAGCGCGTCAAAGTCATCGCGAAAGAGCAGACGCAGGCGCGTATGCTGCGCCTCGCTCAAAGCGATGCTCTCATCCAGAGGTGCCTTGCTTCCTCGGACACGCGCGAGTTCAGGCGAAATGCCGAGTTCTTTTGCTATGGGAATAAAATCCTGCTGAAGGGTTTCGTGGCGCAACACGTGTTGCGCTTTCGCCAGGCAGTTGAAGGCGTGAGTTTGGGGAAGCAGGTGGTGCTTGAGATTATTGTCGGGCTTCCGGACAGTTCGATCAAATGCAACATCGTTGTCTTCCAACACATCAAGTGCCATTTCGATCGTTAAATCCGGCCACTGTGCGAATTCGTAGTAGTCACCGGGAACATTGCATCCGAATTTAAACATCCGGACGGCGGACAAAAACCTTGCCACGGGATGCCGAACGACTGCGAAAGAAAGGTACCGATCCCAGTCGCTGGGGATGTAGCCAAACGCGGCAGGTTGGCGGCGATCTGTCCACTTGTCCCGGATGGCCGAACCTCCGGTCTTTGGAATGTGAATCAGAACCGCATTGGGTGAACTCAAAAGAAAGTTTGTCACGGCAGAAGCTGCGCCCGTTTTTTGTTTTGCGGTTCAGCAATCATGTAAATTGCGAGACGCCAAGGTTACAAGGCAAAACGTCCAAGATCGTGGTCAGAGTTGGCAGACACACCGCGTGAATACCTCTCGAAAGGGCACAGCTTGACCAGTGGGTGTTATCCGATTCACCGGCAACAGCACTTTGAACTTTTCCGGCAGAGATACCTTGCACTGAGGCGGCACGCGTCATACCCTACCGCCCGGCCGTGCGGCAGCAGATTTTTTTTGGTAGAAGTTGTGGGGCGTCGGCTTGTCGTTGCAGGATGAGGCAAAAATTCCAGTAACAAAACCAGACGCTGCCGCTCAGGTATGTTCGGCGAGAAGTTTGCCTTTTCGCTTTTTGGCCATCCCGAAATGCGGTGTTAGATTTTTGAGGAGCTTGTCGTGCCGTATTGATGCTGACTTTCAGTCGCAACCTCATGGTGTCGCCACCCTGGACGATCCGGCATCAGCCGCCGACATGGGACTGTCGGCAGCCGAACTACTGAACGAAGGAAAAACTTTCACCGTCATCCGAAATCCAGTCCACCGGTTCTATTCCCTGTACCGCAACATTTTTTGCGTGTCCGGCGACGCGAGTCTCGTCCTCTTGCGTCACCTGCTTTGCGAGGAATGTGGATTTGACACCTCGGCGGCCAGTGCCGAAGAACATGCCGTAAACTGCGATGTTCTACTTCGTTGGATCGAGACCGATCTTGACGGTCAGCAGACAGTGAACCCCATTTGGCGACCGCAAGATGCATGGTCGCGCATTATGCTCGAATTCAACAGCCGCCTTCTACTTTTTGACGAGCTCGAAAAGCAGCTACCTTTCCTGATCGACCGCGAAGATTTTGAACGATGCTTCTACGAAGAGTTTTCTCCTCTTGCGGGGCAGTCAAATTTCTGTCCACGAGATGCTGTCCTCAGCCTAGAGCTTAAGGCCAGAATACGCGACCTGTATCCGTGGGACACACACTTATTTTACACGACCATCAAGCTATGGAAGAACGTTAAAATTGGCGAACACAGGTCAGAACGAGCGCCGCGCTTCGAGGACTATATTTACTTTTAGACAAGCGTCGCAGTTTATGAGCACCAAACTGGACTGCGCATTGATGTTCGCCCCGCAGTCCGTTCATCGGCGCTGTCAGAGGAAACGCGCTTGAGCCTAACGTCACCGCAGACTAGCAACGATGGATGGCCAAGCGCTCCCCATTTCGCTACTTCAAAACGTCGCCCGAGATGATCCGGCTAGCAATGATGATGTATGTGCGGTTCCCGCTCTCGCTTCGCAACGTCGAGGATCTGCTGCACGAACGTGGGATCGAGATAAGCCATGAGACGGTTCGCTTTTGGTGGCAAAGGTTCGGTCCACTTTTTGCTTCCGAAATCCGAAAACGTCGCGTTGGCGCAATGAAATCTAGCCAATGGCGCTGGCATCTCGACGAGGTATTCGTGAAGATCAACGGCGAAACCCACTATCTTTGGCGGGCGGTTGATCACGAAGGGGAAGTGCTGGAGAGCTTTGTCACAAAGATACGGGACAAAGCCGCAGCACTCAAATTCCTCAGAAAATCAATGAAACGCCACGGCCGTCCTGAAGCAATCGTCTCCGACCGGCTGCGGTCCTATGGTGCGGCGCTGAAAGACCTTGGACGTGGCGACGACCGTGAAATGGCGCATCGGCACAACAACCGTGCTGAGAATTCCCACCAGCCGCTTCGAAGGCGCGAGCGGGCTATGCTGCGCTTCCGGCGCATGCGAAGCCTGCAGAAGTTCGCTTCGGTTCACGCCTCCGTCCACAACCACTTCAACCAGGAACGCAGTCTCTCTTCTCGACCAAACTACAAGGCCAACCGGACCGCCGCTCTTGCTGAGTGGCGCGGACTTCTCGTGGCCTGACGAAACCTCGGATGGGGCAAACGGAGACGAGTTCGCATTCGTCTGACAGCACCCTCGGGAGCGATGACCGAGCCTAGCCGAGCCTTCGTCAGCGAAAGTCAAAAGGACATCTCGAACGCGAAATGGGAAAGTACGTTGGCATCCAGGACGATCACGAAAGGGCTGGCGACAAAGCTCATCCCTTGTCAAACTCCTGACCAAGTCTCGCCAACTCGGCCAAAGCCGCCTCCTGACGGTGAACTTTTTCTGCGCGGTAAGCCATGAGCGCCGCCAAAGGCACCCGTCGGTGTTTACCCACTTCTTCGAAACCGATCTTTCCCTCTTTCAGCAGTTTTGTCAGGTGAGGCCGGGACACGTTCAGCATGTCGGCAGCCTGCTGAGTCGTCAGCATGGTGCCGACCGCACTAGCGTCACCATATTCCCGTTGCTGACGTGCCCAAGCAGTTCGATGATCAACTGCCCGACGGCCGGCGCGATCTTGACCGGCCCACCGTTTTCACTGGAAATCTTCAGACCGTCGTCGAGCTCCATGGCGACCGCAAGCGCTGTTGCCGCATGCGCGGCGCTATCGATCTCTTCCGAGATAGGAGGGCGCTCCATCATGGTGCGCCAAGGCGCGCGCTGACGCGGACGGTTGCCGATGGAGCACTTGCATCAATTGAAGTCTGAGTGGCGATCGGCATCACCCCCCTACCCTACGCCGTTCGGACAAGCCGATAAGGCTGCCGATGATGTTCAGCGTGCCGGCCTGAGAGGCGCGGGTCATCCCTCGAAGATAACCACCCGGGTTTCTGACCGGCAGACCGGGCATGTCGCGGTTGGCGTCAAGGATCAGAACGCACATCGTCGCGGTATCCTCGCCCATCACTGCCACCGCTTCGCGCCAAGCCGAGCTGTTGATCCCGAGTTCAGGCAGGCGGGCCTGAGCTGCAATCACGAAGTCGTGGAACACCAGGCTGCCGTGGCGGATCCGCCGGATCTCGAGATGCAGCTGCATGTCGGGTGAGGCGAGATCAAAAAGACGCTGCGGGCCGAGTTTTTCCAGAAATTCGCTCTTGTGTTGAGAACTGGACGGCGCATCATCTTTTTCTAAGCAATGCGCGGCGCCGTCAGGCGACGTGCTTACTGAATCGACTTGCGAGGGCTTGCCCTCGCTCCGGTTCGGAACGCTTGCGTTACAAGTTTCAATATTTGAGTCTTGAGTTGTAACTTGTATATAGGACCGCTCGTTTTCGTGCGGTCGACCGCTTGAATCTAATGGATCAGAGAGGATTTCGAGTGTCTGACGGCAAAGGCTGTCTGCCTCTGATTCGTGACGGATCAACGTCTCCAGCGACATGCTGTGAAGGGCGTCGGTGGACGGCCACTGAACCATGGCGGTCGCGGCGGCGGCGATGTGCGGATGGCCGGGCGCGATCTCGGCCAACTCGGCAAGAGCGGACTTGAGGTGCCGCAAATGTGTCGAGCGAAGTGCGCGCAGGCGGGCGGCTGCTTGACGATCGGCTTCCGCAGCTTCGCAAAGCGCGATGAACTCTGCTGCACGCGCGATTGCGGGCGTGAAGTAGATGCCTCTGCCGCTGAAGCCTGACCGGGCGCCATTGCCCATCGTGCGCTTGTCAATCAGACCCGCCGCCACGAGCTCTGCTTCATGAGCGCGCACGCGCGACGGCGAGACCTGCTGGTCTCGTGTGGCCGCAATCTCGGTCTGCGCCATGTAGCAGCAAGGTTCGGCCGCTGCAGAAGTCCAGGCCCGCTTGTCAGAAAGCGAAGCCATATGGATGAACGTGGCGAGCGCAGGAGCGCTCACCGGCGTTGGAAGGCGATCAGCAACTCTGCGCAAGACAGTCAGAAATCTCTCCCGATCATAGCCCTCAGGAAGGGCCGGGAAGGACGTGTTTGTACTTGCTTTTTCGCGCCTTTGGCGAAGAGTAGTCTCCATCGTTCGGTGCCTCCGAAGAGACGCCGCCAGTCCTGACAGAAGGCAATAAAAAACTTGACCTGAAACCCGAAGATTTCAGTTGCAAGGGTGTCGAGGCTGCGCTAGATTCCATTGTGACAAGCAATTAATCTTAGCGCGGCGCTGGACTTCGGTCTGGCGTCGTTTCTTTTCTGGGTTAGGGGTAGCCTCCTGCTCGAGAGAATCGCCTGTGATTCTTGTTTATCCCGCATCTTGTAGTGAAACGGGTCAAAAACTCAACGTGTATGTCCCGGCCCTACTGATTGTGCGAGATCGTCAGTACTGCACTTCTTCCGTGCCATAATCGCCGAAGTAGTCGGTCCACTCGACAAAAACCGAACGAAATGAGTAGCTTGGGCAGTTCCCATCGGTGTGGTGCTCCGGAATCCGCAAAGCCGAAGCGTCGGGAACCTCGCGGGCAGTGCTGCGCTGCTTTACATAATTCCCTTGAATTCCGTAGCGGCCGACCTTCGTTGTATCCATCACGCTGCAGGATCGATCTTCCGGCGGCCCGGATTCATACTGGCGATAGAACACCTCGTAGACATGGATCGAGCGAACAAAGTCGAACGCGCGTCCCGAGATGTCGATGTCCGCGCCCTGGGATGGATCCGCGTCCACAAGCATCAGCCAGTCGCGCGGCGCAAGCCCTTCCGGTTTTGAAGAATACGGGACCACCTGAACCGGGCCAAGCATCCCGGGCTTTGATGCCGCTGTCTCGGCGGCGATACGGTAAATCCGTTGATCCAGCGGTTCGCCAGCTGGGGACCGATAAGACACCCCCATTGGACAGTTCCAGATTTGGAGCGGCGGTTCGATCGGATAGGGGGTGATGCGGCGGATAAAGGTCGCGCGCGCTTGAGCGCATTCTGCGGACGCCGGCCAGCCTCCTGCCAAACACAGGAGAATGGCACAATCGACCGGATAGGCCTCAGCCCGGTTTGGGGCGAACGTCAATGACGTCGCACTCAAGATCAAACCGGAAACTGTCAGGGCGAAACGCGAAGTCATGAGCGATCCTCTTGTGACACGAAAACTGGATACAACTCCACCGCCTTGTCTGACAAGGGTCAATCTGAAGTTGCGGATTTGGAAGTTCGATCACGTGCTGGGACACTGCCCAGCAGGTCGACGAATCGACCGTAGTCTTCGCTTACTTCTTGGGCTTCGACGAAGACCCGTGCCCGCTCAACGTCAAGGCAACGAAAGTAGTCTTGCGCTAAATTCATATAGGTCTCAAAGTCGGACCGGATGAGGTCGGAATATTCCAGAACGGATGCGCGGTCGTTGGGCAAGAAGGGACGATCAGGGGTAACGCAAGATTCCGCAACCAATGGTTGCACGCCAAAAATCCACAAGGCGGTGGATTTGTATAGCAAACCCTTCATTCTGCCCTTCACGACTTTTTCCTTTTGTTTTCTAACAGCTGAAGTTGCAGCCTTCGACCGTTTGGTCAAAGACCGAGCAAATTTTCACCGACAAGGCGGTGGAGTTGTTATTGACAACCTCCGAAAGAGTCTAGACGTTATGGCAACCTGCTCTGGGTTGCCAGTTTCTACCACTGCGTGCTTCGGGGCGTCTTATGATTAGAGACGGACGGGACACAGTGAATGAAGCTGGGCTGCGCGATTTGCTCAACAAAGGGCACTTGCTCCAGGTGCTCTGCGTGGAAGAGCCTGATTACCGCAAGAATAGCTGGTTTGGACATTGGAGAGTTTCCGTCGCTGCGCCCGACGGGACAGAGCGGCGTGCACTCGCTGTTGACCGCCCCAAGGAAGTGCGCATCCGGGAGTTCAAGACGGAAACCGGTCTTTCGTCCTTCCTCCACCGCCTTGGATACCGTATCCATGGCATCCCCTTTGGCTTTGGTGAAAAAGTCACTCTTCCGCTTGATTGGCGCAAGGCTGACGCAGCCGACATTCAGGTTCCAAGCAGCGAAGAGGACTAGTCTCGCGCTTCTCGTCGCCTTGTTGCCAACCCTGGCGGTGAGCGAGAGCCTTGTCTTGGTGATGCATGCCGATGGCTCGCTGGTCGCGTCGGACCCTCAGGCTGAATTTTCCGAGCACTATGGGTGGCAAGTCGACGATGTGGTTCCGGTCATGCTCTTTGGAAACCATGAGCCTGACAACATGGTCAAAGCCCCTGCCCCACGCGCTGCGGCCCCAGAAATCCTTCTCGCAATCGAGGACGCCGCTTTGCGCTATGCGCGCTCAGACGAATTGCGTCGTGCAGGTCTGTCGGTAACCGATTGGTTGGCGCTTTACCGCGCCAATATCGAAATCGAGAGCGGCTATGACCCTGCGGCGGAAAGCCCGGTCGGGGCCATAGGCCTCGGGCAACTTATGCCCGAAACCGCAAGTATCCTCGGGGTTGACCCCTACAATCTAGCTGAAAACCTCGATGGCTCGGCCCGCTACTTGCTCGCGATGCTTGACCGCTTCGGTGACGCCCAACTTGCGCTCGCTGCATACAATGCCGGGCCCGAAGCGGTCGAAAAGCACGGTGGGATCCCGCCTTTTGCCGAAACTCAAGGCCATGTCCAGAAGGTCATGGCTGTCGTCGCAAGATTAAACGGAGAAGAGGAATGAACAAAGCTCAGACTTACGTGACATTGGCAGCGTTGGTGCTGATGGTTGCCTCGCCTGCCCTGGCCCAGACGCTGGATACCTCGCCTATTCAGAACGTTCTGCAGAGCATCGTCGATGCACTGACAGGGCCGCTTGGTATGGTCATCGGGACGTTGGCGCTGATCGGGACGTTCCTGACCTTCTTCTTTGGGGTCATTGATCTGCGCCAGATGATGTGGGTGCTGGTGGCAATCGTTTGCATCGGCGCCGCCCCGGTGATCGTCAACTCGATCTGGGGTGCCGGGGGCTGATCCATGGCCGAGCCGTCCACCCTCTTCATCGGGCTGGTACGTCCTCCGAAGCTTCTCGGGCTTCCGATGATGTATGCGCTTGTCTGGATGTTCGGCTCCGCGCTGATATTCATCTGGATTCAGGGCTGGGCAGTTCTTGTGCTGGCCGTGATCGCCTACCCTTTGCTCTGGCTCGCCGCCGATTGGGACCCGCAGTTCCTCGACGTGGTCGTGACGGTCTTGCAGGAAACCCCGCCGACACCGAACCGGAAGGCGCACGGCGGGGCTGATTCCTATGCGCCATGAACCGAAAATTGACGCGGCAACACTTCTGCCGAGCTGGTCACGCTGGGAGAGGTCACTCGCGACACTTTTGCCCTATGTCAGTCTGGCGGATGATGTGACGATCCGGACCCGGGGTAACGAGTTCTTTCAGTGCATCAGGCTTGAAGGCGTCAACAGCTACACCACCGACGATGCGCATCTGGACAAAGTGCGATCACTGTTTGCTGGGATCGTCGCGCAAAGTGGGACCGATTTCAGCTTCTACATCCACAAGGTTTCCAAGGCGATTGAGCCGAACCTTCGTCCAATGACCGGAAACGACTTCGCGGCCAATCTCGACCGGCGATGGCGGGATCACCTCAAAGCCTCCGCACTACGTGACCGGACGTTGACCCTGACGGTCATCAAACGGCCGCCACTGGTACGTCGGATTCCACTCATGGCGGCCAGATCAAGTGCGAGCTTGAAGCAACAGGCGGCAAAGCAAATCCAGAAGTTGTCGGAAGTCGTTACCTTCCTGATCTCCACATTCGCGGACATGAACCCGCGATTGCTGAGCGCAAAGGCGGGCGAACTCCTTGGCTTTCTTGGCGGGCTGAACACCGGACAGGAATGGCCACTGTATCCATCGTCAACGATTGGATTTCTCGCAGACGACACCGCCAATACGCGCGTCACCTTTGAGGGGGCAAACTTCACGCTGAGCGACGGGCCGGTCGGGCGGCGGATTGGCACTACATTTGCGATCAAAAGCTATCCGCCCCGCACCTCCTGCACCATGTTTGATGAATTGAACCTGCCGATCGACATGGTCGTGACGCATTCCTTCACGCCGCTCAACAGCAACATGATGGCAGGGCGTATCAAGCGGCGCCAACGGCACATGAGGGCATCCGACGATGGCGCGCTGTCGCTGCTCTCGGAACTTGGCGATGCTTTGGACGACCTCGAGTCAAAGCGGTTGTCCTTCGGCGATCATCACATGACAGTGTCGATTTTCGCTGGGAACAACGCCGAGCTGGAGGCAGCGGCCGGAGAAATCCGAAATATTGCAGCCTCAACCGGCGTGACCCTCGTCAACGAGGCTTTCGCGGCCAGATCACATTACTTTGCGCAGCATCCGGGTAATGCCGCCAAGCGAAGCCGGAAGGCGGCCATTACCAACAAGAACTTTGCCGACTTTGGAGCATTCCACCGCACCGGCCTTGGTAAGGCGGGATCGATGGTTCCATGGGGCACGCCGATCACAATGTTCCCCACCCAAGAGCGCAGCGGCTATTGGTTCAACTATCACGAAAAGGGCAGCCCGAACAAAGAGCCCTCCAGCGGCCACACCTTGTTTCTGGGACGGTCGGGCTCGGGGAAATCGGTCCTGTCGGCGTTCCTGATGACAATGGCGCGCCGGGCCGATGCCCGGATTTTCGTCTTCGATTATCGGCTCGGCATGGAAATGGCGGTCCGCGCCTTGGGCGGCCAGTACTCGTCGATCAAGGCAGGGCGGCCAACGGGCCTCAATCCCCTCCGAACCGAGACGGACGAGCGCGGACAGGCCTGGCTTGCGGATTGGCTTGCTACTCTTCTTGAACGCCAGAGCAGCATGCTGACACCGGCACAGACAAACCGGATTCAGGAGGCTGTCAGGCAAAACGCGACGGCGTCGGATGTTCGGCTTCAGAACTGGCGCGATCTTGCCGGGCTGTTCGTGTCAACCGACGACGGCGGCGATCTGCACGAGCGAATGCTCGAATGGACCGACACTGGTCGCTTCGGCTGGATCTTCGGGCAGAGCGCTGATGACACATTCAGCTTGGCCGGGGATGTGGTCGGATTTGATCTGACGGGAATTCTCGACAGCGAGTCTGAGAAGGAACGCATGGCCGTCCTCAGCTATCTGTTCCGACGTGTCGAGCGGGTGATTGAGGACCGCAAGCCAACCATCATCGTGATCGACGAAGCCTGGAAGGCGCTCGACAACCCCTATTTCGCGGATCGCCTCAGCAACTGGCTTGTAACAGCCCGCAAGCAGAATGCGTCCGTTGTCATGATGACCCAGTACGCGAGCCAGCTCGCGAAAACCCGCGTCGGCAAGACGATCATCGAAGCTGTGCCAACCCAGGTGTTGCTGCCCAACATCCGGGCCACCGCAGACGATTATGCGATGCTCAGCCTGGGCGAGAAAGAGCTTAGCGCCCTGCTCGAAACGGGGACCAATTCGCGTCTGGCCCTGATCCGGGATGACCAAGGGTCGGTTATTGTGGATGCGGATCTGTCCTCACTCGGGACTTATCTCACAGTCCTGGGCGGCATGGAAAAAGGTGAACAGCTTGTCGGCGCGGACTACCGCGACCGTCCCGATTTCTGGAGGGTGAACTGATGTGGAAACTGGCCACGGTCCTGCTCGCTTTTGCGTCCCTCGCGAGTTGCGCACAAGATAAGCCATCAAAAGCGAACTGCTTCAACTTTGTCGCACTTCCAGACGATGCCCCCTGCACCTTCGAAAAGCTGCCAGCCATGGGCCGGCAGAAGGCATTCTGATGGGCAAACTTGCGTATATTGTGCTGCTCGGCGCCCTGCCCTGCCCGGTCTGGGCACAGGGTGTGCCGATTTTCGACCAATTCGCCTGGCTGCGCCTTCAGGCGATCATCGACCAAGGGGAAAAAGACCTCGCGCTTCAGCAGGAAAAACTGAACTCGGCGGCTGAGCTGAAGCGTCTCAAAGAAGAGCAATTGGCAACCCTTCAGGAAATCATCGACGCAACCACGGACTACAGCGGCGATGACACATCCGCCATGGTCGAAGACCTCGAGGGAGAAGCTGGCGAGGCCACGGCCGCAGATGACATCTACGGGGCCGCAGACCCGAACCCAGCCGCCGCCCAGATGTTTGGTGATACGGGCACTGACCCGAACGCCGCCACCACTTTCGGGGATGCCGGAAACAACATCGAAACGCTGATCATTCAGGTGGCGAAAGAGACGCACGGTCTGCCCGGGGTGTCCAAAGCGGGCCTGTCCGTCGTCCAGTGGCGTTGCCTCTTGCAGGCGCTGATCTGGCAGGAAAGCCGCTTCACCATCGGCGCGAAGTCCCCAGTCGGGGCTTTCGGGCTGACCCAGATCATGCCTGGCACTGCCCAAGACCTCGGCATTTATCCCGACTATTACGACAGCCCTTACCTGCAGGTCACGGGTGGCGCGCGCTATCTGGCGCAGATGTTGAACATGTTTGACGGCAACATCATTCACGGTCTTGCCGCCTACAACGCGGGACCCGGCAATGTGCAGGACTATCACGGGGTTCCTCCCTTTGCGGAAACCCAGCACTACGTCATGGTCATCCCCGAGCGATACAACGCCTACCTTGCGAGTGTTGGTGGGATCGACGCCCTCGGCACCATCGACCCGTCAGAAATGGGCAACGCGACCTATAGTCTGAGTTCGTTCGGTGCCGCGACCTACGCCAACGGATCCATCGAGACGGTCAAGCAAGCTGCCGTCCGCATCAAGGATATCGTCGAGCGGATCGATCAGACCAGCGACGTCAACGAAGCCATGGCGCTGAACTCTTACGCCCGCGCCGAACTTGCCCGCATCATGGATGCCCGGATCCGTCTGAAAGCGGCTCAGACAAAACCGCTGAGCGCCGAGCAGTTGGCGCTTGCGGTCGCGCAAGCCGAAGAGAAGAAATTCCTGAACTTCACTATGGAGGACTTGCAATGAGAACCCTGTTGCGTTCTGCCGCCTGTTTCATGTTCTTGGTTGGGACCGCGCTTGTCGTCATACCTGACACGGCCCTGGCACAGGGTGTGCCGACTGTCGACACCAAGAATATTCTCCAGCAGATCAAGCAGTTGGAGCAGATGCTCGAAGATTTCGGCATTCAGAGCGATCAGCTGGACGCCCTGCTCAAGGAACTCGAGCTCATCCAAAAGCAACTGGAGAAAGCAGAGCAAACCTATGCGGCACTGACCGGCGGAAAACTGTCGATCGGCATGCTGATGGGGGGCGAGTTAGACGGCCTTCTGGATCAAGAGTTCACCGATGCGCTCGGTGCCATCCAGGGTGCCATGAAGGGCGACTACAGTGGGCTGTCGGGAAACAACTCCGGTAAGATGAAATCTCTGATGCAGCAGGTGCTCGACGAGCACGGCTTTGATCAGCAGACACTGGCGAGCATGGCGGCAAGCGGCAATGACGGACAGACACGGGTCGCAGCCGAGGCTACCACCGGAGCCCTGATTTCCGCCGCAGCCCAGAACTCGCACGAAGAGGCGGCCCAGTCGCTCGAGCGGGTCGACAAGCTTGTGGAAATGATCCCCGAGATGACGACGCTCAAAGAGTCGGTAGACCACAACACCCGCGTCACGGCGGAGCTGGCGATTGCGATGACGAAAATGTGGGAGCTTGAAGCGGTTCAGACCATCGGAGTGGGTCAGGCCGGGGTGACTGAGGCTTCTTCGATTGCTGAGGAGAAGCGGTATCTCGACTTCACAATGCCGGACATGGAGTGAGATGAACACGATGTCGAAGGCAGGAGAAATCCTTGAAGAAGAACTGATCTATGGTGCGCGCCGCCGCGAACGCCTTTGGCAAATCGTCGGACTGAGCGGCATCTCCTTCGGGATCATTGGCTGCCTGTCAGCAGCAGCCGTTGCCGTTCTCGATACCGATCCGCCGCCCGTCGTCGTGCCCTACGATCCGTCGACAGGCATGGCCCTGCCCAATGCGTCAGTGAAGGCCGAAAGCATCACAGAGCGCCGTGCGGTCATCGAAGCTCAGGTCTATCGATATGTCCTGGATCGCGAGACCTATAACCAGCTCGACAATGACATCCGCGTCAAACGCGTTCTTGCGCAATCGAGCGACGGGGCGAAGAGCGCGCTGAATGCCCTCTGGTCGAGCAGCAACCCTGAATACCCGCCGACCAAGTATGGCTCGAATGCACGTCTGGAAGTGCAGATCGACAGCATCACCCTGATCACGAACAATCGCGCCCAGGTTCGGCTGCGAAAGAAGCTGACCTCACCCAAGGGCGAGCAGACCGGCGCGTTTACGGCCACCCTGCTCTTCTCGTTCAAGCCAGATGAGCCACGCTCGATCGATGCTGTCTGGCAGAACCCTTTTGGTTTCATCGTTCAAGAATATGCAATCGCCTCTGACCGAAAAGAGTAGGAAAGCTCGTGTTCAAGCCTCTGTTGTCAGTTCTGCTCTGGACCCTTTCGGCGCTCGCGGTCTGTGCCGAAGTGACACCGCCGCGCGGACCCCATGACGCCCACGTCCGGGTTGCGACTTATGTCGATGGCCAAGTCTATCGGATCTTGACCAGCCTGACGCATGTCACCGCAGTCGAGTTTGGTGAAGGCGAAGTCATTCAATCGATTATCGCAGGCGACACGAAAGGCTTTGCCTTTGACGGCGTTCCCGGCGGGCGGGCCTTTGCGATCAAACCGCTTCTGAAGGGCGTAAGGACCAACATTACGGTCTATACGACGCTGCACGCCTACTATTTCGAGGTCGTGGAGACCGCCGACACCACCCACTATGTCGTCCGGTTCAAATACCCGGAAAGCGCAGAGCGGCCAAAAAACGCCGTGCTTCGGCAACCGGCGAACTACAACTACGGGATCAGCAGCAAGAAGGCCTTCGCGCCGATTTCGATCTGGGACGACGGCACGTTCACCTATTTCAAGTTCGCCCATAACGTCGAGGTTCCGGCGATCTTCAGGTGGTCGGATGGCACGGAAAGGACCGTCAATTCTACGGCAGAATCCGATGGCGTCATGCGCGTGTCGGGTGTCAGCAACCGCTGGGTTTTGCGGCTGGGTGACGCTGAAATATGTGTTCAGGCCATGTCTTCCCAAGGGAGCGGATCATGAGCGATGACAATGACGGCCTCGCAAAGCGTCTGAAAGCCTTGGAGGACTCGACGTCTGGCGCAAAAAGCAGTCGTCCGGGCCTGTTGCTTCCCCTTGTGGCCGTGAGCGTCGTCTTCGGTCTGCTTCTTGTCTTTTACTTGCTGCAGCGCGGCGCCCCGGCGGAGAGCTTCGCAACCGCTACTCCAGAGGAATTTCAGACAGGTGGCGACACCTTTGGATCGATCTCGCCTCCGGTTGCCGCTGAACCCCAGCCCGTCGATACCGTCGAGATCGAAACCGGACCAAGCGAGGCTGAACGACTCCTGCTGGCTCAGTTAGACGAGTTGAAAGCCCAGCTCGCAGACCTGCAAAAGCAAGAGCCCAGAACCATCGTCGATGAGGGTGCCCAGAAAGCGCTTGAAGCGCTCTTGACCCAATTCGACGCTTTGCGCGCCGATCAGAAGGCGGAAAGGGAACGCTTCGAAAAGGCTTTGCGTGACAAGGATCGCGAGCTTCAGAGCTTGGCCAATGAGCTCGAGATGGCGAAGCTGAGCCAGTCTGATGCTCCGGCTGTGGAAGCTGACGATGATGCGCGGCTCAAGGAGTTGGAACGTCGGCGCGCCGAAGAAGAGGCGGCGCGACAGGCGCGCATCAATTCACCCATCCTTGCCCTTGGCAGCAGCAATGGCGGCGCGGAAGATGAAAACGCCGTGGACAAAGCCAAGATCAGCGACAACGAAGCCTTCGTCTTTGACGGTGCCCGCACAGCGGAGGTCACCCGCGCACGGATCATTGCCAATCCCGAGCATGTCGTCACCCAAGGGACGATGATCCAGGCGGTCACTGAGACAGCCCTTGATAGTTCGTTGCCCGGGGCCATTCGGGCAGTCGTCACCGAGGACATTCAAAGCTTCGACGGCTCGCGCATCCTGATCCCGCGCGGCTCAAAACTCCTCGGGCGTTACAAGTCGGACCTAGAGCTTGCACAGAAGCGCGTGGTCATTGCTTGGGATCGGATCATTCTGCCGACCAACCAGACTATCGAAATCAGCGCTTATGGTGGGGATGAGCTTGGGCAGTCAGGGACCGGCGGAACTGTCGACACGAAGTTTCGCGAGCGCTTCATGTCGGCCGCGCTGATTTCCCTGATCGGGGCCGTCCCTGCTGTCGCGGCCAATGACGCAGGCGACGGTCCCGCGGCCGATGCCCTGAACAATATTGCGACTGATCTCAGAGACAGCTCAGAAAGCGTCATCGGCGAATACCTCAGCATCGGACCGGTCATCCGCGTCCCTCAGGGCACCCGCATCACAGTCATGGTCGACCGCGACCTGGAGATCTACTGACCATGGCGGCGAGCTATCTTGAAAGCTCGCTTGACCGCCTCTCCGAGGCGGTTTCCAGGCCAGACATCATAGAACTCTGCATCAATCCGGACGGCACTTTCTGGGGCGAGTTTCAGGGGGACCATTTCATGCGCCCCCTGCCCCCATATCTGGACCAGACCCAGATCAAGGATTTTGCAGCTCAGATCGCCTCGGCTGCAAAAGCCGCGCTGAGCCCGACAAAAGCGATCATATCGGTCAGCATCGATTACAAGGGGCGGCCAATTCGCGCTCAGGTGATCCACATGCCGATCGTGGCACAGGGCCATTCGATCAGCCTGCGGTTCTTTTCGTCTCTCCAGCTGGCGGACATCAAACTCAAGTACCTTTTTGGCCAAGAGCGCAGTCTTGAAACGCTGCGCATCGAGCGCAACCGCGAGCTGCGCGAGGTCGTCAAGCGCGGCGACATCTATGCAGCCTTGGAATTCTGCGTTGCAAACAAGCTCAACATCATTGTCTCGGGCGGGACTTCGACCGGCAAGACCGTCGCAGCTCGCAAGATTCTCGCTTACGTCCCCGACGCGGAACGCATCGTCACAATTGAGGAAGCCCCTGAACTTGTGCCCACACAGCCGAATGTCGTCACGCTGATCTCAGAACGCGAGAATGAGGCGCGTTCGTCGGACACTCTCCTGACCGCCACGCTCCGTATGCGACCGGATCGCATTGTTCTCGGTGAGGTGCGCGGAAAGGAAGCGATGACGTTTCTGGAAGCGATCAATACCGGCCATGGGGGTTCCATGACCACGCTTCACGCCGAAACACCTCAGCTCGCCATTCAGCGCTTGGCCATCGCGGCCCTCAAGACCGATGTTCCGATGACCTATGCCGACATGATCAGCTACATCGAAGGCTCGATCGATGTCATCATCCAAGCCGGCCGCCATGAAGGCGAGCGCGGCATAACCGAGTTTTATCTGCCCGGCAGGGCCTTCAGAACCGGAGAATTGTCATGATCAGACCCTTCGTACTCGTCGCGTGCTTCTTCAGCCTGACGCTGACGGCTGGTTGCAAGGCAGACATCATGGACCTCTCGGACGCAGAACTGGACTTGGCCCTGTTTGGCGATCCCGCGACCAAGGTCAACGCCAAGCTGAAGGAGTGCTTTGTCGCCTTTGCAACATCGGAGTCCGGCCCCGACATCCTGATGATGCGATCAGCTCTTCAAGAGCCCTGCCCTGCCTACTTTGCTGAGACGGTCCAATCGAACACGAATGGGGCACTGAGCCTGACGGTAGAGGATCTTGGAAATCCGGCTTTTGGCGCTCGTGTGCTGGAACTCATGGCCAACCGCGAAAAGGCGCTTGGTAAGACTAACCCGCTTGATCTTTCGATTCCGGGAGGAACCGTCCAAGAAAAGCCGAAAGCGGAAAAACAGGAATGCCCCGGCCCTAGGCCTGAAGGGCCGGAATGGGTTCGCAATGCAGCAGGTGATGACCTTGTGAAGGCAGAGGCGATGCGCCTGTATTACGAAAGCTTCACTTATGCGACGATCATGCGCACGCGAGACTGTTCATGTTCTAATCGTTGGCCTGAGTGGGATGCAGCAGAGCAAAGCTTTCAACTGCTCTATGGCAAAGAGAAACTGCCGGTTTATCAGCAGCTGGTCGGTCAAGACCCAAGCGCGTTCGGATCGCCCCTTCCAGAAGAAATCGCGAAGCGTCTTCCCAAAGCTCAGAAGATCTGTGAACAACAAGGACACTGGTGATGGCGATCGTTTCCTGGCTTGTGGAAACCGCAGACAGTGCGCTTGAAAACGTTGCAATTCAACAGTTTGGCCAAGTCGCAGGCACAGTTGGTACCATAGCTATCGCCGCGTGCACGCTCGCGGTCATGGGTGTCTTCGTCAACATGGCGTTGCAGTACCGCTCTATGGACGGGCGCACCGCGTTCTGGCTTTTGGTCCGGATCAGCCTCATTGCCTATTTTTGCACGAACTGGACCCACTTTAATGCGATATCGAGTGCGATTCAGGACCAGCTTGACGCCTTCGCGGGTGTTCTCGTCACCTCTGTCGGTGGCTCGGGAAGCGGTTCGGAACATTTCGCAACTGCCTTTGACAACCTCATCGCCGAATTCGGCAACTATCTGAATGCCATTGTCGCGAACATGAACTGGATGGCCGGTGCGGTGATCAGCTCCATCGGGGTTATACTGCTCTCGATCATCGGTGCGCTCTGCGCCGTGATCCTGATTTACTCCAAGATCATGATCGCCTTCATGATTGCGATTGCGCCAATCATGATCGCCCTCTCGATCTTCGAGGTCACCAAGGACTATTTCACGCGCTGGCTCTCGACCTCGGTAGGGTATGCGCTCTACCCTCTCGTGATCGCCGGAATCTTTTCGACGATTATCGGAATCTCGCAACAGATGATCGCTGAGCTTGGTGACGCAAGCACTGCCGAAAGCATTGGCGCACTGGTTCCGTTCTTCATCATGCTGGCGATTTCAGGTTTTCTGATGGCAGCGACACCCTTCATCGTCCGAGGCCTGTCGGGTGCGGTGACGATGCATACTGCAACTGCGGCCGCCGCTATCGGCGGGGCCATGGCTGGGGCCGGGTTCTCTCGCGGAATCATCGGAGCACCAAGAAACGCCGCTCGGCCGACGAATGCGGAAAGAGCCGGACAGACAACGCGACAAGTTGCCGCGCTGCCTCTGACTGCGTCGAGGAGCGCGGGCCAAATGGCAATGCGCATGGTCGAAAGGGCCAAACGGCTTGCGGATAGCCGATAGTGTTGCACCACTCCGTGCGACAGAGGAAAGAACGGCGATATCCGCGCCATCTGCGCTTCGCTCAGCAGGAACATCTCTCCCATGCAGCACCTCCCTCAGGTGCCGACAGTGAATCAGCGCGCTCAAATCTCCGCAACAGAATTAATGGGTCCTGATCCTAGACTTCGCAATATGGAGTCGAGCTTTTCTCCCCCAGGACTGAGATAGGCCGTCGAAGCCTTGCTGACGGTTCGGGTGTAGGCTGCAGAATCATAGACCGGCACATTGAGGCCAAGTTGCTCGGCGTTGAAAACATCAAGCGTCGTCCGGGCCCCGAGCGCCGCCTCGTCCTTAACGCCCCTGAAAGCCACGCGCGGCACGGATCTGACCGTCGACCGCCTCAAACTGCGCCCGCGCCACATCGCGGCGAACCCAGGCTTGCGGTACTCGTTGGGAAACCTCGGCCACGCTCACGTGTGTTGGGCCTGTTTGATCGCGGGATTGGAACACTGGGCAAGCGCCAACGCTTCGTTCAGAGCTTTGTTGCACAAATCAATTGAAGGCCTGAGTTTCCCTTTCCATGGACAGACCTATCCCACGCGCTGCGTGATGGGTGCTCCGAGCACCGTGAAGCGGTTCAGGATCGCCGCACGGATTTGCAGCTCGGCGACCTGTCGGTCGAAGTCGCGCGAGCGGACGCGTTCGCCGAGCGGCTTGAAGCAGTGCATCTTGGTTTCGACCAGGCTTCGGCGGTGGTAGCCGCTCCATCGTCGCCAGATCGTGTGCCCGAGGCGGCGGGTGGCGCGGAGAATGTCGTTGCGGGGTGCCGCACCGGGGGTATCCTCGCGCCAGGGTTGTCCGTTGCGGCGGGTCGGATTGACGGCGATGGCGTTTCTTGCAGCGATGGTTTCATGACTGGCCCGCGTGTCATAAGCGCCGTCTGCGCTGACCTTGCCGATGGGCTGGTCATCGGCGATCTGCTCCAGCAACTCAGGCAGCATGGGCGGATCGCCGACACCCGCCCCCGTCAGTTCGATGGCGTGGCTTCGACGGTCCGTGCTTCCTAGCGCGCCATTCGCCATCGCCCTCCGCCTTGATCCCGGTGCTGTCGATCAAAAGGTGCAAAGCCCCCGTGCCGGGGCGATGGGCAGTGGTGACCGACAAGTGCTTCTGGCGGCGGGACAGCGCGCTTTAGACCGGCACCGGCCAGTCGAGACCAGACAGCGCCAGCAGGCTTGCCACCATGCCGGTCACCTGGCGCAACGGCAGACCGAATAGCGCCCTCAGCGTCAGACAGGTCTGGATTGCCGAGGCGGAAAACACAGGCTGCCGACCGCGCTTGCCGGCCGGCGCGGCCAGCCACTGTGTCTTGGGATCAAACCAAATCAACAGCGAACCCCGCTGCCTGAGGTCGGCGTTGTAAGAGCGCCAGTTCGTCGTGCGATAGGTCGGAGGTACGGGCTTGCTCATGCCCCCGGACTAACAGACTGGATTCGCAGAGGGAATCCAGTCAGATTTGTGCAACAAAGCCCTGCCCGGCGTCAGCTCCCTTGGGACAGATCGGGGTGATTGAAGAAGAACTAAGGATTTCTGGCTAATCCAAAAGAGTCAAGGAGTGAAGATGAGACAGAAATCCGGGCCATTGAAAGCGCCTGCCGACACCGTCGTGAAGGACATCCGGCGCCGTGCTCGATGAATGATGTGGCCGCCTCGCCGCCTGACACTCCGGTGGTTTGGGCAAAAGGTGACTGGTTTGCATGCACAAGACAGCACCGCCAAGGGTTTCGATTGAGCGATTGACTCGGGTTGCATATCAACTTGTCGAGCTTGTCTGCCCCCAAGCCTTCCCACTCGGCGCTGCATCAAAGCTGGCAGGAAATTCGTAACTGATCATCTCTCTCATAGCGGTTCGTTGGTTTGTGCGTCGCATCGCTGCGGGATCGGTCAGGGGTTAAACACGAGCCCAACCGCCGGACCGTTCACTTTCGAAGATCGCATCAAGAACACGCATCGAGCCCAGCGCGTCGTCAATCCCATAGGGCAAGGGCACGCCGGTCAGGACCGCCTGTGCAAAGGCCTCGGCCTGTTCGGTGTAATGATCACTGGCCGGCAGAATTTCGCGCCGCGCGAGATGGCCGTCAAAGCTGTGGCCCCTGTCCACCAGGATTGCGGCCGGCTCTCCCTGAGGAGCGTTATAGGGAATGACGATCTCGACCCGGCCTGCGGTTCCCATCACCTCGATCGACTGATGGCCGACGAGTTGGGTTGAGACCATGAAGGACAGATGCCGCCCGTTGCCGAAGTCAGCAATGACGCTGGCCTGCCGGTCGATGCCGAACTGCGGGCACCGGTCCACAAGGGCAACGACGCGCTCTGGCTCGGCCCCGAAGAAGAACCGCCCGCCGGTGACCGGGTAGCAGCCGATATCGAGGACCCCTCCACCGCCGATTTCGGGTTTGTTGCGCACGTCCTCGGGGTTGGTGTTGCAGTAGGTAAAGACCGCCCGCACCGCCCGCACCTCGCCCAGTTCGCCCGACTGCGCGATTTCGCGGGCGCGCAGCCACTGCGGATGGAAGCGGACCATGAAGGCTTCCATGACCATGACGTTGCCGGGGCAGTCCTTCAGCCTTTCGGCATCCGCAAGGCTGAGGGCGACGGGCTTTTCACAAAGGACATGCTTGCCGTTTCGTGCGGCAGCCAGAGTGTAGTCGACGTGGAGATGGTTTGGCAGCGGGTTGTAGACGATGTCGATGTCGGGGTCGGCGAGCATCTCTTCATAACTGCCATAGGCACGTGGAATGCCAAGATCATCCGCCACCGCGCGTGCCTGTGCGGCGTTGCGCGACGACATCGCAACAACCTCACAGGACGGCGCTTTCATGATGCCCGGGATGACCTTTTTCCGGCCAATCTCTGCCGTGGAAAGGATGCCCCACCTAAGCTTGCGTCTGGGCTGCACCGGCAGTCTCCTGCTCTGGAAAGTCGTCGAGGGCACCGACCATGTATTCGACAAGTTCGGTGGTGTTGGTCTGATCCGTCCGCTTGTCAGCGACCTTGCGGCCACGGTGCATGACAATCACGCGGTCAGCGATGGCAAAGACATCGGGCAGAGTATGCGTGATCAGGATGACCGGCACCTGTGCGGCCTTGAGCGTCCCGATCAGCTCAAGGACTTTGCGCTGTTCGGGGACGCCAAGGTTGTTGGTCGGTTCGTCCATGATCATCAGCCGCGCGTTCCAGTAGAGTGCGCGCGCGATGGCAACGGCCTGCCTTTGCCCGCCCGACAGGGTGTCAATCGGCCGGGTCAGCGAGGGAAACTCCATCCCGAGCCGGGCGAGGCTGGCGGCCGAAGCATCCTGCATCGCCCGGTCATCCAGCGTATGGAACAGGCCCCAAAGGTGCCTGCGCCTGGTCTCCCGGCCAAGGAAGATGTTGGCGGGAACGTCAAGGTTTTGCGCAAGGGCCAGATCCTGATAGATCGTTTCGATCCCGCCGTCCCGCGCGTCAATCGGGGTGCTGAACCGGACGGTCTTGCCTTCAAAGATGATGTCGCCGGAATCAGCGCTGTGAACGCCGGAGACGCATTTGATCAGTGTGGACTTGCCCGCGCCATTGTCGCCAAGCAGTGCGACCACTTCCCCGGCGCGGATCTCGCAGTTGACCGCGTTCACGGCGGTCAGACCGCCAAAGCGCTTGGTCAGGTTGCGGACTGAAAGGATGGGTTCGCTCATGATCCCCTCCGCACGGTACGATTGATGATCATATCACGTGACTGGTCGATCAGGACCGCGACGATGACGACGACACCGACGACGATAAACTGCCAGAAGGCCTGAACGTTCAGCATGACCAAGCCGGTCGTGAGCACCGCGATGATCAGCGACCCGATGACAGTGCCGATGATCGTTCCGGCGCCTCCGAACAGGCTGACGCCGCCGATGATGACCGCAGCAATCGAGGACAGGAGCAGCGGATCGCCCACGACCGCGGACCCGGCGGTAAAGCGGATGGTCGAGAGGAAACCGGCCACACCTGCCGTCGCCGAGCAGAGCATGTAGAGCTTGATGACGTGCCGGTCGACCGGAATGCCGGTGCGGATCGCGGCCTGGACGTTGCCGCCAATCGCGTAGGTATGTCTTCCGAACCGGGTGCGGTGCAGGATCAGGATCAGGAGCGCGACGATCACAGCGGTGATGACCACGGGATAGGGCAGGATGCGGTCAAGGCCGCGCAGCGCCTCGCGGCTGACTTCCGGTTTTGTCAGGAAGAACCAACCGCCGTCTTCGCCAGCCACGCGGTAGATCAGCGATTCGTTGCCGTAGTCGCGGATACCGGCGGGCAGGCCGATCACCGTGGTGTTCTCGGACCACAGCAACGCCAGTCCTCTGACAATGAATGCCGTTCCCAGGGTCACGATGAACGCGGGCACCTTGAGCTTGGCAATGATCGTTCCGTTGACAAGCCCCACGGCCGCGCCGCCGCAAACTGCAGCGCCAAAGCCAGCGAGCGCCGCGACGGGCAGCGGCATTCCGGCATCAAAGACCGCGCGGATGGCGAGCGCCGACAGAACCGATGCCAGGCTCATCACCCAGCCAACCGACAGATCGATCCCGCCGCTGATGATGACAAACGTCTGCCCAAGCCCCAGAAGCAGCACCGGTGTGATAGCAACCAGAATGTTCTGCGAGTTTCGTATGGTCAGGAACCGGGCATCGCTGGTCGCCGGAACGGCAATCACGAAGAAAAGGATCAGAAGGCCGAGGAAAACCCAAGGCCAGAGCCTTGCGGCCGCCACGACCAGACGCTGGGCCGGAGCCATGCTCGGCTTGTTGGCGAGGACATTACCTGTCACGTTAGATTTCCATTTGTCTTGAGAAAGGACGTGAAGCAACAAGGCGACCGGAGCCGGTCGCCCTGAAGTTCGTCGGTTTTGATGCTTATTCAGTCTTGTAGATGAAGCGGGCATAGTCCGGATCATCAACATTGGTTTGGTCGATGATCGCAAATCCGGTCTCAAGCCGCTTCGGCAGGCTGGTGACGCCCGACGCATGGGCAGCAGCGAATTCGACTGCCAGGTAGCCCATGTCGAAAGGCTTCTGTGCCAGCGCCATGCTGACCTCGCCGCGACTCATCATTTCGATTGCGTCTTTGGTCGCATCATAGGCTACAACCTGCACCTGTCCGCCCAGACCGGCATTGACGACGGCGGTTCCGGCACCATGAGCCGAAAAGACGTTTGAGCCGAACACGCCCGCAAGGTCCGGGTTCTGCTCAATGACAGCCGCAGTCTGCTGCAACGCCTTGTTCAGATCGTCCTCGTTGTAGTCCGGCCCGATGACCTTGATGTCGGGATAGTTCGCCATCGCCTCTTTGAAACCAGACACGCGCTGTTCGACCGAGGCGATATTGGGGCTGACCGAGTTGATGTAAACCGTGCCCTTGCCGCCGATGGCCTTCGCGAGCCCTTCGCCGGCGATGCGCCCGCCCTCGGAATTGTCCGAGCCGATATAGGTGATCGGGAACGTCACCGGGCCGTTGGCATAATCGCCGTCGCCAAGAAACGTATCGACGCCGATGATCGTGATCCCGGCATCATGTGCGGCCTGCAGGGGCGCAATCATCTGCTGACTGTCGACCGCTGCGATGACGATGTAGTCAAGGTCGCCGCGCGCGATCATGGCGTTCAGGATCGGGACTTGCGCCTCAACCCCCCAGGTCGGCGGGATCTGCGTGATGACCTCGATATTCAGGTCCTTCGCAGCGGCGTTCACGCCGAGTTCCATCACCTGATAGAACGGGTCCACCACGCCGGGCAGGAAACCGATCTTGATATCCTTGGCGAGCACACTCGATGCGCCCGCAGCAGTAAACGCCGCCAGTGCAGCGCCCATCAGTAATGTCTTCATTCTCACCTCCCAGATGTTCACACGCAGCACCGCCAGAGCAGCTTGTCTTGCCACGCTGACTGTAGTGGTATACCGGTATACCGGATTGTCAATACACTCCGGCACCATTAGGCTGCTCAAACGGCCTGTCCGCCGACATTGATGGAGATGAGGAGACGTGGCCAAGCAGGTGCAAGAGGTCCTTGACCGCAACCGGCGCGCGCCCGAGCAGGTCTATGAGTATCTGCAGGGCCGGATTCTCACGGGTGTGCTTGCTCCCGGAGAGAACATCAACGAGCGCGGTCTGACCGAACGACTCGGCGTCAGCCGGACACCCATTCGCGAGGCACTCCGCCGCCTGGTCGACGATGGCCTGATCGAAGTGATCCCGAGTGTCGGATCGCGGGTCGCGCAAATGGATCCCAAACGAATCTGTGATCTGGCCGAAGTGCGCATCGAACTGGAATGCCATGTCATCCGCCGGGCTGCGGCCAATTTCTCGACAGCAAGCGACCGCGAACTGGAAGCTCTTATCGACGCGCAGCAAGCGACCGTGGAAGCGGATGACTATGTCACCAACATCAGGGTCGACAGCCAGTTTCACCGCAGCATCTGGGGGTTGGCGGGCACGGAAGCGGTCTCGGAAATGCTCGACCGGGCTTTGTCCGAAATCCTCCGGGCGCGCCATCTCTCGATCAAGCTGCCGGGCCGGCTGGGCGATCCCATTCAGGAACACCGTGCGATCCTTACGGCATTGCGCAAGGGCGACGCGTCGGCCAGTGAGTCCGCCATGCGGGAACACCTGACCAAGAGCTTCCATTCTATCGTTGACGTGGCCCGCAGGCTTGGCTCCTGAAGCTCAAACGCTTCCCGACCGAGGGCTGGCGGAGACAGTCCGCTTCAAATTCACTCGGTGACTCGATGCCTGATCCGTCATCCGGCAGGAACCTGTCTGGTCTGAGGCGGCATACAGTTTCAAGTGGATCACTCCGATGCAACCCGATACCGTTTGGAGAAAAGTGGGAGGATAAATCGTCATGACAGATGCGCTCAAGGGGCTGGTGTGTTCAGTCCTGATAACGTTTACATTTTTTGTTCCCGCGGGTTCACAGGCGCAGGATGCCGGGTTTGTGCCACCCGGATTCATCACCGATTGCGGCACGCAGCTCTGCCTCGATGGCGAAGTTTTCCGATTCATCTCACTCGCCGCGCCCGAATTGTCGATGCGCGAGAACCCCTATTGGGACGTCGCAACCGAGTTCGATCAGGAGGACATCATCCGCACGGTTGCGGCGATGGGAGGGCGCGTTACACGGACCTACGTCCTCTCGATTGCGGGCGTTGGCAAAGACCCCGTCCATGTCGAAGCTCCGGGCAAGTACAACGAAGCGGCGTTCCAGTCGCTCGACCGGGTTCTGGCACTTGCCGGAAAGCACGACGTCAAAGTCATCATCCCTTTTATTGACACCTGGGAGTGGTGGGGCGGCATCAACCAGCTTTCGGCGATGAACAGCGTAGCATCGGAGGACTTCTTCACCCGCGAGGTGACCAAAGGGGCTTACAAAGACCTCGTCGCCTACACGTTGAACCGTGTGAATACAGTGACGGGCATCCGCTACAAAGACGATCCGGCTGTTCTGGCATGGGAAACCGGCAATGAACTGCGCAACGCGCCCGCTGCCTGGACCCACGAGATGGCGGCCTTCATCAAGTCGATAGACCCCTACCATCTGGTCATCGACGGTAACGATGAACACAATGACCCCTCGATTCTTGCGGACCCGAACATCGATATTGTCACCCGCCACTACTATGGCGCGGATTTTGTCGGGCGCTTTCGCAAGGACCTCGCCGACATCGCCGGGCGAAAACCTTTGCTGATCGGCGAATTCGGTCTGACGAGCTATGACGCGATCGAGCAACTGATCGACGCAGCGGTCGACAATGGCGCGGTTGGCGCAATGATCTGGTCCTTGCGCAACCACGACAGTCATGGCGGCTGGCATTGGCATTGCGAGTCTGCGGGTGGTTGTGCCTACCACTTCCCCGGTTTTGCGGCAGGTGACGAATACCGTGAAAGCGACGTTCTGGAGAAGCTGCAGGACGCCGCCTGGAAAATCCGGGGAGAGCCGCGGCCTGCCCCGGCAGCGCCGGATGTTCCAACCCTGCTACCGATCGAAACGCCGCTCGATATCAAGTGGCTCGGTTCGGTTGGGGCGGACAGCTATGATCTCGAGCGGTCTCGGGATGGAGGGGTGACATGGGAAGTGCTTGCAGGCGGAATTGCCGACAGCTTGAACGCCCCGTTCCTGCGCTACCGGCGCGATGTCATCGACCTGCAGAGTGGAAGTGATCACCCCGCAGCCCTGTTCCGGATCATTCTTCAGGATGAAGAGGTAAAAACAGGCGAGGAAGTTTCGTACCGGGTCCGGGCCACCGGCCCGGGGGGAACCTCGGATTGGAGCGACGTCGTTTCCACGCAAATCTCATTGACGGATGGCGTCCGGCTGATCCACCCCGATGACCCGCGCCTGTCCCGGATGATCCTGCGTTTCAGCGAGGAAACGCCCGTCACGGGCGTCGAAATCTGGACGGCTCAGGACCCAACGAGCATCCGTTCGGGTTGCCTGCCGCAAATCATCAGCGCAAAGACCGTCCAACCCGTCCAAGTCATTGACGAACCTGCTCTCAATCCCGGCGGTTCGATCATTGTGGCGACACCTGAAGCGGTCCTCGGAGCAGAGTTCTCGGTGGCGCAACCCTGCCGGGGCGAAGTTATCATCACCGGTTTGCGGTACGGCTTTGGGGACTACCATCTCGATTCACCGACGCCGCCAAAACGCGATCTGCCGTTTGGCGAAATCGACACGTTCGAAATCTACGGGGCCGACCTGTCCCTGACAGACAGGTGGAACCAGAATGCAGGCGGCAACGCAATCGAGTTCGAACTGCACGAAGGGGCTCTCAGTGCTGCTTACACATTGGGAACACCGAGCTACGCCGGGATCAGCCGCGTCCTGCCTCGGGAGAACTGGAGCAAGCTGGACGGAATTCGGTTCCGCTATCGCGGACAGGGCGGCACTCAGGGCTTCACACTGCAATTCCAGGATTCCAGCGGCTATTGGGAAACGACTATTGCCCCACCGACCGAAGACTGGGCCGAGGTTCGTATCCCATTTGCCGAGTTTGCGGAACCTCCATGGTCTGCTCAGGATCGCGATCAATCACGGACCGGCGTCATCGAATTCTCGATCTATGTCGGGGGTCCTGAAGGCGGGATGTTCGAGATCGACGAGATCGGTCTGTATTGAAGGGTGAGTGGTATCGGTGAAGATCGTTTCAACTCTGCCATCGTGGCTACTCACCACGCTGCGATGGTCAGCTTGGGGTTTCTCGCAGCAGTATTGATGCTGGGCGGACCCTTGGGAGTCTGCCCCGCTTGGGCCGCGTTGCTTGAGGAAAGCCGCGCGCCCGGACTACTTCGCCAGGGCGCTTTCTGGCGCATCAAGAAGCGCAGCAGCAGGCTTTGGCGGTCATCCTTTCCCGGATCGGCCGTGTTTGCGGCAGGCTGCGGACTGGTCGTCCTTTCCATTGCCGTGCTTCAAGAACCCGTTTCACCGCTGGTCCTGCCCGCAGTCGTCTGGATGACGATGAGCGGCCTGCATGTCGGGTTCCTGGTGTCGTTGGGCCATGTCCGTATCCGTCCCAAGCCCTTCTTGTTCACACTTCTGCTCAGCTCATGGCTGCATCTGATCGTGGTGGCCGGGTTTGTCCTTCTCGGTGTCTTCTCGTCAACGCCCGCCTTGCCGTTGATCATTGCCTTCGGACCCTGGGCGATGGCGACCCTTCACAGCCGCCTGGAGGCATCCTTGATCCGGGTGTTCGGGAAAATCCTGCAAGGCATTTGACTTGTCCCGTCGCATTGACCAGTCTCTGCCAAATGACGAAAAAGGATAAAACACCCGGGCCCAAGAGGCCTGCAACGATCAAGACCGTTGCGGCAGAGTTGGGAGTTTCGCTCGCAACGGTTTCGCGGGCAATTCGTGGTGGGGAACTGGTTCATCCCGAAACCCGAAAACGGGTGCTGGAGGTCGCTCACCGGCAAGGCTACCGGCGCAATGTCCATGGCGCAAACCTACGGTTGGGGCGAACCTCGACGTTTTGTGCCGTGCTCCGGTCGGATGACAGTCTCGACTTTGGTGATCCTTCGATGATGCATCTGATCCGGGGGCTGATCACCGGAGCCGAAGAACGCGGCTTCAGCATGATGATCCTTCCGGTCACCACCGACGACGGCCTGTTTCCCGCGTTGCGCAATGCCATTGGCGATGGGCGGTTTGACGGTGTGGTGATTGATCATACGCTGGCTCACGACGACCGCGCCGAATATCTGCTGGAGTCGGGCTTCCCCTTTATCTCGTTCGGCCGGACCCATCTGAGTGATGAGCACGCCTATTTCGATGTCGACAACCGTGATGCGGCGTATCAGGCGACCCGCAACCTGATCGACAAGGGACATGCGGAGATTGCGCTGATCGATGCTCCCGGCCAATACACGTTCACGCGCCAACGGCAGCAAGGTTATCTTGATGCGCTGACGGATGCCGGGATCGAGCCCGATCCGGACCTGATGCATTTTGGTCCGTTACGGTCCAACCACGTCCAGAATGTTCTCGGACCTCTTTTCGAACGTTCTTCCCCGCCAACCGGATTGGTCATTGCAAACGAGGTCTCAACCCTGTCAGCAATCCGCTTCTGCAGAAGCAAGGGAATTGATCTTCGCAAGGTTGATGTGACCAGCCGGGACGGGACTCGTTTCTTTGACTACTTCGAACCGAGCGTCGACAGCGTCTACTATCCGATCCTGACCGCAGGACAACGTCTGACCAGCATGCTCGCCGACGTTGTTTCGGGTGTCGCCCCCAAAGAGCTCCAGATCGTGGAGAAAGCTCAGTTGATCGCCCGGAACGTCCGGAGCTGATTTTCCGCAGCTCTGACCAGTCGGTCCATTCCGAACGCTGACCTTAGGTCAAAAGACTTGTTGACAGTCTACCGATTCGACGGAACTATGAAAACGTTTACATTGACCCGGCTAACCGGGCTGAACAGGGAGGAAAACATGAAAAAGAGTTTCGCGGCAGGCGCAAGCCTGATCGCCCTGGTTGCGTCTGTGCAACTTGCGGGCGCACGTGATCTGCCATTCAAACCCGAAGAAGTGACGGGCACGATCGTCTACTACACGCACTGGACGAACTACATCGACAGCGGAGACTTCGACCGCTGGGAAGCTGAGTTCAAGGCGATGTATCCGGGTGTTGAGGACGTCGATATCCAGGGGATCGCGACCTATGACGAGACCATGGCGACCCGCATGGCAACGGGCGACTACGGCGATGTCCTCGAAGTCGCCGGGCGGCTGTCGCTGGAAGAACTTGGCGATTTCCTTTTGCCTCTTGATGACCTTGGACTGGCCGAAGAGTTCTATTTTGCCGACCGCTGGGCATATGACGGACATGTCTACGCCTTCACCGATGGGGTGAACGCCGAAGGCATCGTCTACAACAAGGATGTCTTCGCGAAAGCCGGGATCACCAAGGTTCCGACCACCTGGACTGAACTGAAAGACGCGATGGCCAAGATCAAGGCCGCGGGGGCAATCCCGATGGTACTGAACATGGGATCTGGCTGGCCGCTCTCGTCCTATGACGGTCTGGCCGCAGCGATGTCAGGCACGCCTGATTTCAATGCGCAGATGTTGGAAGACCCCGCTCCGTTTGCCGCCGACAAGCCCTATGGCAAGAGCTTCGCCATCCTGAAAGAGATCATCGACAGTGGATGGACCGAAGAAGACCTGTCGGGTGACCATTGGCAGGACAGCAAAGGCTGGATGGCAAGCGGTCAGGCTGGCATGTGGTTCCTTGGCAACTGGTCGATCAACCAGATCGTTTCCGAGGGCGCGGTCTTGGCCAATGTTGCCGGCTTTGACGGTACGCATCTTGGCTACTTCCCCTTCCCCTATGACGATTCCGGCAAGTTCAACGCAAATTCGGGTCCTGATTGGGCAATGGCCATCAACAAGGATACGGCGAACCCGATCCTTGCCAAGGCTTGGGTCGATTTCCTGCTGACCAAGTCCGATCTCAGCCAGATCGCGGGCTTCATTCCGGGCTGCAAATGCCTTGAGCCGACCTTGCCGCAACTGTCCGAGTTGAATAGCTACGGTCCGACCCTGATCGGCCAGAACACGGCTCCGGCCGCGTTTACGGACGCACAGAACCTGATCGGCATGCAGAACGGCGCGCTGACCCGCGAACTGATGCTGGCCAGCGACTATGCAGCTGCAATCGACGCGCTGAACGCCCGCTGGGCCGAAGCGGTCGAGCGTTCGAAGTAACCGGCTGACCAAACGGTCGGTTTTTCGCCGAAGCAAATCCGGCGGGTGCTTGTCGCTCGCCGGAACCTTCGACAGGGGATGTCATGACACTTTCGACTCAAGCGCAGCGGCGCATGACCATATTCACCTTTCTGGTGGTGCCGGTGACCAGCATGGTTGTGTTGGGCATCTGGCCGGTCCTGCAACTGTTCTACCTGTCCTTCACCGAGTTCAACGGCGTGAACTGGAAGCGGATCGAGTGGGTTGGTCTGCAGAACTACAAAGACCTGTTCGGCTTTGACCGCGAATTGCTGTACCCGATGGTGAACTCGCTATTCTATCTGGCGGGATCGCTGGTGCAACTGGCGCTGGCGACATGGTTCGCAGTGATCCTGAACCAGAAGCTGCCCGGGTCAAAGGTGTTCCGCACCATCCTGTTCATCCCCTTTGTCCTGAATGCGGTTGCGGCGGCGCTGGTGTTCCGCAACTTCCTCGAAATCAACGGCGCGCTGAACGATATCATGGCCTTCTTCTTTGGCGACGAAGCACGTCGCGCGTGGATCGATGCGTCTCAGCGCACAACCAACTTTTCGCTCGCCGCCGCTTCCGTCTGGCGTTACCTCGGCTTCAATCTTGTGATCACATTCGGCGCCCTGCAGGCGATCCCTCAGGATCAGTACGACGCCGCGAAGCTTGAGGGCGCAAATGGCTGGCAGGAGTTCTGGCGCATAACATTCCCGTCGATCAAGCTCGTCCTGCTGCTGCAATTCATGCTGTCGGTCGTCGGATCGCTTGAAGTCTACGAAATCCCGTTCCTTGTCACTCAAGCCGCTGGCAAGACCTCAACCTTTGCCTTCGAGATGCTGACAACCGGCTTCCAGCTGAAGCGGGTCGGGACTGCTGCTGCGATGGCGGTCCTGATGCTGGGGATCGTAGCAACCCTGTTCCTGATCACACGCTGGATCAGCATCCGTAAAGATCGTGCGGATGCGAGGAGGCTGACATGAGCCGTCGCCGTCCGCTTTCAACGAAGAAGAAGCTTGTCTATGCGTTCCAGTATTTCACGCTGGTTGCTGGTGCGGTCTTCGTACTGGTTCCGCTCTGGTCCGTCTTTGCAGGCTCCTTCAAGACGCCTTCCGAGTATCTGAATACGCCCCGGATCTTCGGGCCGGAAAGCTTCTTCCATCTGGACAACTACCGGCAGGTCATCTGGCCCGACAAGCCCAATGGAACTTCAATTCTGCGGGCGTTTTGGAACACGTTTGTCGTCCTGATCTGCTCACTGGGTTTCCTGATCGTGTTAGGGTCGATGGCCGGGTTCGCGCTCGGACGGTTCCAGTTCAGGGCGAAAAAATGGATCCTCGGTTCCTATGCCGTACTCGCGGTGGTTCCGGGTATCCTGACCCCGGTGTCAACCTATCAGGTCCTGAAGATCCTCGGCGTTGCCGGGTCAAAATGGTCGCTCGTCGTCATTTATTCAGGGGCGGATATCATCTCGTTGCTGATCTTCATCCAGTTCATGAAGCATATCTCAAGTGAGATTGATGACTCGGCGCGGATCGAAGGTGCAAACTACTTCCAGATCTTCTTCCGGCTTATCCTGCCGATGCTGGCACCCGCCATCACCACCGTCGTTATCCTGAGGACGGTCGGGATCTACAACGACTTTGTCGCGCCTTTCCTCTACGCCTCTCGGGTTGGTGAGGGGACGGTCTCGATGATGCTGTTCCAATTCATCGGGTTCAATTCCGGTACAACCGAGGCCGTCATTCTGGCGGCGGTTGTGCTGATCATCCTGCCGACACTGATCGGCTTCTTCTTCGTGCAACGCTACATCTACGCCGGGATTACCCAAGGCGCGGTGAAAGGGTAGTCCATGAGTTACTTACGTCTCGATAACCTCAGCAAGAAGTTTGGCGAATTCACCGCCTTACAGGACATCAACCTTGTGGCCGAGGCCGGCGCGTTTGTCGTTCTGCTCGGGCCATCGGGCTGCGGCAAGTCGACCTTGCTGCGCCTGATCACCGGCCTGACCGAGGATCATGACGGCGAGATATTCATCAACGACCGGCGGGTCACCGATCTGGACCCCAAAGACCGCAAGGTGGCGATGGTCTTCCAAAGCTACGCGCTTTATCCGCATCTGACCGTGGCGCGAAACATCTCGTTTGGCATGGAGATCAACCGGGTTCCAAAAGCCCGGCGGGACGAAAAAATGTTAAACGCGGCCAGGGCCTTACAGCTTGAATCCATGCTTGACCGCTACCCCGCTGAACTGTCAGGCGGCCAGCGTCAGCGGGTCGCAATCGGGCGCTGCCTTGTGCGGGAACCCGACCTCTTCCTGTTTGACGAGCCTTTGTCGAACCTGGACGCCAAGCTGCGCCACGAGACCCGGGTCGAGCTGAAGCAGCTTCACCAGCGGCTCCAGACCACCACGGTCTATGTGACCCATGACCAGCACGAGGCGATGACGCTGGCCACTCAGGTCGTCCTGATGGACAAAGGCCGGATCGTCCAGACGGCCTCGCCTGTTGAACTCTACGAGAACCCGGTCAACCGCTTTGCCGCGACATTCATCGGCTCGCCGCAGATCAATCTGTTCAAGGGCGATATTGCGCCTCACGGCAAAGGTCTGAGGTTCACGGCAGACGGGGTGTCGCTGGACTTGCCGCGCTCGGTCTTGCGCAGCAAGATCGATGGAAAACGGCAGGTTGAACTGGGCATCCGGGCTGAGAATGCCACAGTTGCCGAGGCCGGAAAGGCAAACATCCTTCTGGGGGTCGATTACATCGAGCAGACCGGTTCCGATGTCTTCATCTACGGGGCGATTGGGGGACAATCGGCTTGTTTCCGGGTTCACAGACGGACCAGCTTTGAAAACGGAAAACAAATCCCCCTCATGCTCGACCCAGAAACCGTGATGCTCTTCGATCTGACTTCAGGCGAACGAGTCTGAGTGCAATGAAAGTCTTCGTAACCGGAAGCCGGGGCCTGATCGGCGCAGAAGTCGCGCGTGGATTGGAGAGACTTGGCGTCGAATGGTGTGGCTTTGATCTAGCTGATGGTCAGGACATTCTGGACCGCAAATCGCTGGCCAAAGCGATGGAAGGCTGTGATGCCGTTCTGCATTCGGCGGCGTTGCTTGGGCACGCTGATCAGGATCAGGACGAAGTGTTTAAGGTGAACGTCGTTGGAACCCAGAATGTTGTGTCCGGTGTGCAGCAGTTAGGGATCAGGCGGCTGGTCTATCTGTCCAGCGTCAATGTTCTGGGCGTGTTCAAGGGAGAACGTCCGCCGGACTACTTGCCCATCGACGATGACCATCCCCTGTATCCGAAATCTGCTTATGGCGTGGCAAAGTATCTCGCCGAAGAAATCTGCCGCCTTGCCTGCGTTGAAAGTGATCTCAGCTGTATCGCGCTTCGTCCGCCCGGCGTTTGGCCTGCAGAGCGTTATGGGCAGGTTCGGACCTGGCTGACCGGACATCCCGAAACGCCGGATCAGGCGACGTGGGAATACGGCGCCTTCATCGATGTTCGAGATCTGGCGACCGCCTGCATCAGGGCCCTGACTCAACCGATCAAAGGGTTTCACGCTATGCTGTTTACAGCAAATGACATTGCCACGTCCGGCCCGGACAGCCGAAGTCTGGCCAAACTGATGTGCCCCGATTCCCGTTGGCGCGGCGGCGCGGTCTACGAGGTTGACCGAAACCGCAGTCTCGTTGACTGTCGGCTTGCACGAAGCATCATCGGCTTTGAACCGAAGTTCACCTGGCAGAACGAAGGCTTGCCGGGCGGTACCTAACAGATCCAGACGATCCCAGAAAAGGAACACGACATGCGCATCGCGATGTGCCTAGAGCCCGAAGTGAACGACAAATGGTTCCTAGCGCCGCAGCTCGGCGTGACCGATGCCGTCATCATCGGTGGGCGCTTCAACACGGCCAGCTACCGCGAAATGGCGACAGTTGTGCAGATGTACCGCGACCACGGCTTGAACCCGGAAGTCCTCGAAGGGCCAATCCCGATGGAGCGGATCAAACAGGGCACTGAAGGCTGGGAGACCGAGACCGAGGATTTCATCGCCTCGATCCGCAACATGGCAGCACTTGGGATCAAGGTTTACTGTTACAGTTGGATGACCCGCATTTCATGGTCGCGCACCTCGGTTGCGACCCGGACCCGTGGAGGGGCACTGACAACCGTCTATGATGACGCGGTTTCACGCGCGTCACCCGAATGGAAAAAGCCGCCCGTCGTTTTGGCGGATACGCTTTGGATGACGCTTGAGCGCTTCCTCGACAGGGTGATCCCGGTCTGCGAAGCCGAAGGCGTCAAGCTGGCGATCCATCCCGATGATCCGCCATTGCCCAGGATTTTCGACACCGAGCGGATCATGAACACCGTTGCCGCATTCGAGCGCGTACTGACCTATTCGGCATCCAAGGTGAACGGCCTGACCATGTGCCAGGCCAACTTTGCCGCAATGGGGGCAGATGTGCCTGCGACGATCCGGCAGCTTGGCCGTGATGGGCGCATCCACTTCGCCCATTTCCGCAACATCACAGGAGATGCAACCCACATCACCGAGACATTTCACGATGATGGTATGACCGATATGTATGAATCCATGCGGGCTTATCACGACATCGGGTTCAAGGGCGTGATCCGCCCCGACCATACGCCTGTCATGTGGGGTGAAGAGAATTCGCGGCCGGGCTACATGACCTTGGGGCGACTGCACGCAATTGGCTACATGCGCGGCCTGATGGAAGGTGTCGCGAAAGAAAAGGGACCATGGTGATGTACAAATCGAAACTGCAAATTCTGGACCAGTCGGACATCCCAACGATCAACCGGCCGGACCCCAAACTTGTCGCCGAACTCGCCAAAGCGGGCACGGCGGGCATCATCGGAGGACTTGTGGGTCAGGGGATCAAGGACCCGTTCATGGACGGCTTGGTCAGCTTCAAGCCCGGCCGGCAGATGGCCGGCCCCGCCTTGACGCTGCAATTCATGCCCAAGCGCGAAGACCTCTACAATGTCAACGAGTACGCCGATCCTGAAAAGCAGCTGCACCGCCATGTCCTGTATCAGGTCCAGGAAGGCGACGTTGTCTGCGTTGATGCCTGCGGGGCAACCAATGCGGGCGTTTTCGGCGAGATGATGCTGACCTATCTGGCGGGCCGCAAAGGTGCAGGCGTTGTCATTGACGGCGTGATCCGGGACAGCAGCCGCGCGCTGAAGGTGGATCTCGGGTTCTGGATGCGGGGCGTCACGCCGAACTTCCACACCCAGACCGGTCTGATGCCGTTTGCCGTGAACACACCGATCCGTTGCGCAGGCGTGACCGTCATTCCGGGCGACATTGTGGTTGGTGATGACGATGGCGTGGTTGTGGTTCCGATCGCCCTGGCCGAGAAAGTTCTGGATTCCGTGAAGGAACACTCCGAATGGGAAGAGTTCTCGCACTACCGGTTGAGCCAGGGCGGCGACTTGCGGAAGTACTATCCGATCTCGCCTGACGTGAAGGACGAGTATGAAGCGTGGCGCGCCGCCAGACATAAGTGATATACGACCGGTCCCAATGCTCGGACGGAATTCTCGTTGCGCTGCTGTCACCCGGCGGCGCATGCCGTGACACCATCTGACAATCAGGCCGAGCTGCGCGCACACTGACGGGGATAAATTCGTCTGAACCCACTCCAGCGAGAGGCAGGTCCGCAGTCCAGCTCCGGTCCGGCTTTCCGCCCGCGCAGTCAGGTCAGACGCCCCTCAGACGGCTTGCGGCCAACCAGCTTCCAAGCGCCATGCACCCCGCCGCGCCAAGGCAGAGCGGCAGCCCGCCGAACTGGTAGCTGAGACCCGACAGCAGCGTGCCAATCAGGCGGCCCGTCGCATTGGCCATGTAGTAGAATCCGACATCCCGCGTGATCCGTTCCGCCGATCCATAGGCGAGGATCAGGTAGGAATGGACTGAGGAATTCACCGCAAACACGATGCCGGACATCAAACCAAATCGACAGCGAACCCCGCTGCCTGAGGGCGGCGTTGTAAGAGCGCCAGTTCGTCATGCGATAAGTCGGAGGTACGGGCTTGCTCATGCCCCCAGACTAACAGACTGGATTCGCTGAGGGAATCCTGTCAAACTTGTGCAACAAAGCCACCAACAAGCCAAAGACGATCAGGACGACGCTCCAGAGCAGGGCCGCCTCGATCTCGAGAAGCCAGAACATCGCCCCGCCAGAGCGCCTTGCAGGACGGTGATTGCGACATTGCCCTTGACGGTCGTCTGCACAACCGAAGTGAATCTGCCCAGGATATGCTCGGTGTGATGATGGCTGAGCGGGCTCGCCCGGCGGATCACATTGACGAGTTTCCCGCCATCCCGAAACAGGAAGAACAGCGTGTAGAGCATGATCCCCACGTTAATCGTCAGATGCAGCCTGCGCTGCCCGATCCGCAGGGTCATCCGCGCAACGGAATCCTGGATCAGCGCGATCAACGACGTGATCTTTGTCTGGAATTGCTCCGGCTCTACCATCCCTACCCACGAGAGCAGGCGGACGACGAAGGGCGCTGACCCTCGCAGACGCTGCGGATCGTGACACCCGCGTTGAATTCCAGATGGCTGGCGTTTTCGTAGAGGCTGCTCAACTCGTCGACGAGCGAGTTCAAGACAATGGCGGTTGGCACAAGGACAATCAAGATGATCAGGCAAAGTGCTACGGCAAGATTGGTGCAGCCGCGCATCACGACGGCAAGCCGCCGATACAAGGCCCGGAACAGAATCGCAAAGATCAACGCCCAGAGCACGCCGCCATAGTAGGGCTGCAGCAGCCAGACGAATGCCGCCGTCACCAGGACAACGGTTATTGCAAAGCTGATCGTCTGAATGTTGGACTTGGTCATCTTCAAACTCCGGGCCGTGCAGCTCGGTTTTGGTCACGGTTCCCGCTCCCAAGAACCATAAGACGCCCCAGGATTTGGTGCTGTGTCATATTGTTAAGAATTGTTGGCACGGAGCATCACACCGATTGAAGACCTATCATCAACGAAGCGGGCAAAGCCCTTCCGGATACCGCGGTGGTTCTGCATTGTCGCCGTCGAGTACGTTGCTTACCCTTGCCTCTATGGTCGTTTGACCCTCTGCGTTGGCAGGCAATTTGAAGAAGGCCGAGGCAAAGGAGAAGCAGAGAAACGAACCCCGAAAACGAGCGGAGTCCGGCGGTCCCCGAGAGCCTGAAGGATTGGTGATCACTCATTCAGCAAGGATTCCTTCTGTGCGCTGCGTCCCTTCTGCCAGGTCGATCTGGATATGCTTTTGCAGATCCTTCAATTTCATCGTGGCCCGCTCAACTGCTTCAAGGGCGCCAGGCTCTGCACGCAGAATATCTGCCGAAATCGCAACGGGTGCCTGAACACCGACTGGAACCTGAAGTCGTGCCTGCTTGCGACCGGTCGCTTGCGCTGACCTTGCCTGGGGCGCGTCAGACCTTTCCCTGAACGGCGGGAAAGGCAAGGGACCGGACTGCTGGTCAGCGATGGGTTTGAGATAGCTGTCCTCGTAGTATTTGATGCGCTTGGCCCGGATCGGCATCTGAGCATCGATCACCATGACGATGTCGTCGAGGCTCATTCGACGCGCTTCATCTTCGGGCAGCAGCGAGGTCTCCTCCGTCCGCTCTGACAAGGACCGCCCGGAAAACGGGTTCTTGCCGATCGATCTGGACTTCGTGACCACGCGTTTCGTGGTCATGCCAACGGCCTTGCTCAGCTCTTCGATGGTCTTTTCATCTGACGGGGTCAGGTAGAGCTTCACGCCTGCGTTGCCCTGCAGCGCGCGCCGCGCGTTTTCACCATAAATCTCGTCGAGCGCCGGGATGGTCTGGGTGACAACGGCCAGGTGGGCCTTGTAGGAGCGCAAGGTTTCGATGCTGTCCATCACGATCGGCATCTTGCCCAGACGGTTGAACTCGTCGAGCATGATCATCACCGGCCAAGGCTCGTCGCGGCCAGGCTCCTTGTCCTGAAGTGACGCCAGCAAGTCGCTGAAAAAGAGCCGTATCAACGGGGCCAACGGCTTGACCATGAGGGGTTCGACCACGAGGTAGACCGTAAACGGGGCTTTGCGGATCGTCCGAAAGTCAAAGTCGGATTCCTGCGTAGCCCTGTCGATGGCCGGGTTTGCCCATTGTTTCAAACCTGATGTCATCAGCAAAGAGAGATAGGAGGTCAGCGTGTCGTTGTTCGTCGACGCCATGCGTTCAAAGATGAGCTTCGCGGCCGGGTTCTTCACATCTTGTGAGCGTGTCAGGTACTCCTTCTGCTTGTCGCCTCCGGACGCTGTGATGCGATAGATTTCTCCGAGGTTCGGCCTGCCGCGCTCAAAGGCCAAGAGGCCAGCCGCGACGAATAGATCAATACCGCCGTCCAAGAGCCCGCTCACGCGGTCATTGTCAGTCTGCAGGAACAACGACGCCAAGAGCTGAAGTTCCATTTGCTGGCGGTCAGGATCCTCCAGCGCCGCAATGCGCAAAAGTGGATTATATCGGTTTGATGGCCGCTTGGGGTCCCAATCGGTTGGAGCAAAGCGATAGACCTTGTCGCCTTGCGAAAGGCGGTGCCGTGAGGTCTTCTCGAAGTTCTCACCTTTCACGTCGAGCACAACCACCGACCCTTTGAAGGTCAGCAGGTTCGGAATGACAAAGCCGCTTGTTTTCCCGCGCCCGGTCGGCGCGACAATAAGAGCGTGCGGGAAGACGCGGGAGGAAATGAGCTTCGCGTGGCTCTTTGGACTGCCCATCTTCCCGAGAATGAAGCCGGTACCCGGTTGCCCGAAGAAGCCGTTCTTCTCCATCTCGGACGACTTCTGCCAATGGGTCCGGCCAAACCGCGTCAGGGCTTCGTTGCCAAGCAAGATGCTCAGCAAGAAACCCAGGCCGGTGCAAACCGCCATGATGAGGCTGATTACCCGAAAGCGATACGGGTCGCTCACACGCAAGTCGAAGTACCTGCGCGCTACGTCAAGGAAGTCGATGTCTGCTTTCAGCCCCCGCTCTGCAAAGGACAGGTAGGCGCTTGCAAGGACATAACCGAGGACGAATCCGAGGAAGGTGAGCAGCCCAATGGCCGCAACGAGCTTTCCTCTATCCATGCCGTGGACCTTTATGCTTTTCGCTGTCCAGGTCGCGCAGGCGTTCGGCCTCAACACGCTCTTCGGAAATCGCGGCTTTCACGCCCTCCATGACAGGTCCGGTTGCGGTCGCTTCATGTGAGTGCAGGTAGGCTTTCGCGAGATAGAGGCGATCCAGCCGGTCCTCCGCGATTTCCCGGAGCGCCTCCGCGTCGCCCTTCTCCAATCGGTCGAGCGCCTCGACATCAAGCTCGGTCTCGATTTCTTCCCGAAACTCCAACCGCGCCCGGTCGTCCTTTAGCGGTTCCGCATTCACGCTAAGCCGCATGGCGGCCAGCACCTCTGCGACACGAGGCCGGTGGCTATCGCTTTCCGAACTGACGGTTTCGGCCCCCTGCCCTTCCGCCCTTTCGGCATGGCCTTCGTCCCGAACGCCACTGTCGCGCAAGATCTGGACACGCGACAACGCCTCGCCCAGTTTGACATGTGTCTGATCCAGGAGCTCTGCTGCCTTCAGGCGCTCGGACGGAATACCAAGGTCAAGCTCCTCCTCGGCTGCAATGGCCTTCAGGTCATCTGCCAGCCAACGCCGCTCCAAGGCAGCATTGTCAGCGCCGATCTGCATGCGCGAAATGACTTGGCCGCTGGAGATGCCAGTGCCACGCAAGGCCGTGTCGATTTCGGCGCGGGTCTGGTCGTCCTTCAGTCGGCCGATCTGTGTCTGGTCGATATTGCGGGCCGAATAGATTCCAGCGTTGCTCGCATCTTGACGCAGGGTTTCGGAATGGAGCCCAAGTGGCCCCAGATGCGACACCGAACGCAAGACATCGTTGAGCTCCTTCTCAACGGATGCACGGCGATCAGGCGGCATTTGCGCCGCCATTTCCTCTATGGATTGAATGCGGCCGCGAAAATCGCTGGCAATATCCTCGTATCTGTCAGCTTCCGCCATGTAGATCACTCCATCCGGTTTGAGGGCTTCTCCACGCGCCAAGATGGCGCTTGCTTCAATCAATGCTTCGGCCAAGTCCTGACGATTCTCTGCCGTGGCCTCAGCCGACAGATCAGAATAGGTGCGGCTGGCGCGCGCCACCTCGGCAAGCGCGACATCAAGGCTCTTGCCGACGCGCTGCCGCTCCACGGGCACCCTGCCCTCGTCTTTTGCCTTATAGATTTCGGCAATTGGTGCCTTGTAGGTCAGCACGCCACGATCAAGCCGCTTGGTCGCTTCGAGGCGAATGCGATACTTCGCCCCAATCTCGACCATGGCCTCCCGGAATGCGTCATAGTTGAACCGATGGTCTTCCCCCAGGTAGAACATTTCACCGTCCTTGCTCCTGCGGTTTAGTACCACATGGGCGTGGGGATGGTCACGATCCTCGTGCACGACGGCGACATAATCGAAGTGGCTTTTCTCGCCCTGAAAGAAGCGCTCACACAGTCCGCTGACCATGTCGCGAACGTCCTGACCCCTCGTGCCAATTGGGAAAGCCATCAAGAGGTGTGTCGTGTTGCCCATTTTGGGGGTGAATCGCTCATCCCACCGGGACGCGAAACGCTTCACCAGCTTGTCGATTTCTTTTTCGCCCAAGGCCCCTGCCCTGCTCAACTCCCCGCGCGAATCGATCACGTGGCTCGCCTTGGTGGTCAGATAGGTCAGTTGGCCTTTGAGATCGGACTTCGTGCTGCAACCCCCTTTCTTGATCGCCTTGAAGATTGCCGGCGTGTGGCCGCTGGCCGCCCGCGCCATCTGCTTCGGTCTGGATACATTTGCGCGCCCAATGAGGTCGCTCCAACCTTTTTCAAACAGAGCGCCGATGATTTGCCGAGCACCTTCAGACCTCGCCATGAACGAGACCTTTCAGGGCAGGCGACACCATCAGGTCCAGCCCGGCACGCCGCCGTTTGGCCAAGTCTTCCACCTGATCCGACAGATCGAAGATCAGCCCTGCAAGCTCTCGAATAACCGCGTCGCTTGTCTTGTCGTAGGGCGGCTTTTGGCCCTTCTCGCGTGCTTGGTTCAAGCGCTGTGCGATCTGGTTGACGTTGTTTCCGACCCGATTGAGTGAGGCGCTGAGCCCGCGAAGCTCCGCGCTCATGTGCTCGTCAGGCACCAACAGATCACTCGCAACGCCGATCAAGGCACGCAAAGCATCCGTCCGATTGCGGATATTCCGCCGTAACAGAGCGCTGTCGAACTCTGCGGCCTCATGCTCGGTCAGTCGCACATTCACGATCACTGAGCGCGTTCCCTCATTATCGCGGCGCTCTTTTTCACTGCGCACGATGTAGAACACCGCTCTGGTCGTGATCCCGTATTCTTCGGCAAGTGCCTTTGCCGAAACGCCTTTTTCTCTCGCCTTCGTCACGGCGAAGCGCTCATTTCGGGTCAGTCGTCTTGATTTTGGCATGTGAAGTAAACGCCGCTATTTCTTGCTACCTTCATACAGTCGAAACTGCTTCCGCGCAACACTCAGCGCGAGAAGCCGACTGTATTCCGGTTAGGGCGTCCTGGCACGGACGCCCTAGTCGTCTCTCAAAGGCGTTGTTCTCCGAAAAGGCGCATAGGAGGCCCGAGAAACGCCATGTCGCTCTGTCCGCGCCCTTGACACCCGAAATGGCCTTTTGATGCCCTGCGGAGCCTCTGGCGCGCTCTGTGAGGCTTTCGACCGCCTTGCCTCCAACAACCTGACGGGACGTGACACACCCCAACTGATTTGACCGCGACTTTCGCCCTACACCCTACGCCCGTTTCCCGCTACCTTTCGCCACGCTCCCTACGCTCGCTTCCTTGCACCTTACAACCGCTTCCTGTTTCCCAGCACTTTGCACCTGTTTCGTTGCACCAGTTACCCGCTACCTTTCGCCATGTGACATTAACCCAACACCTTACAACCATCACTCGGCACCTTACGCCAAACGCCTTGCACCTTACGCCCGCTTCCACTAGCCATCGCCGTGACAAGACTCCGCAACTGAAAGCGAGCACGACGATGGGAAATGACAAGATGCGCGTCATTGGCGCGATGACCCAAAAGGGTGGGGCAGGGAAGAGCACGCTCATTAAGGCGCTTGCGAGTGCCGCAATTGCCGGAGGACACAGCGCAGTCTTGATTGACGCTGACCCTCAGCAGACTTTGCTGCACTGGTGTCGTGACATCGCATCCGACGCGCTGAAATCCGGCAAGCTGATCGTTCGTGCAGTCTCTTCAGCCGAAGAGGCGGGCGAGCTGATCGAGAGCTACTACGAAGCTGGCAAGACCGACTTCATCTTCGTGGACACGAAAGGGGAGGGGGCAGAATGGTCTGATCGCCTTGCACCAATCCTCGACGTCATCGTCATGCCGATCATGCTCAGCAAGACCGACCTGCACATCGCAGCCCAGACCTTCGGCTGGTATAATGGGTTGAAAAGCCGAGTGGACGACCCAAGCCTCCTGCCGCCGTTTGTCGCAGTCCTGAACCGCGTGAAGGTAAAGTCCTCAAAGGGGGACGACGAACTGCTCGCCATGGTCGTCCGCGAGTTTCCCGTGGTTGAAACCATTGTACTCGAGCGCAATGCCTATACGGAAATGGATCGCTTCGGATTGCTTGGTGAGATCGCCACTGCCAAGGCGGGGGATGCAAACCCTCTGATCCGCACACATGCCAAGCACTTCCTTGAAGCCTTGCAGGAATCGACCGACCTGTTGAACAACATCCTCGCAGCGTGATCGCCATGGCACGTAAGTCAATTCCAACGATCCTCAAGAGCGACCCCAACTACGCCCGGCAGTTTGTCGTTGCGACTGCCCCGGCCAGTCTGCCCAACCCGGAACCCAAGCCTCCACCGGCACCCGCTGCCGTTGCATCGCCCGAAAAAGCAGTGGCCAGCGCGCGTCCAAAGCGCACCTCGGTCAAACCCGCTCCGGAGACTACGCCCAGCCCGACGCTTCCCAAGGCGTCATCCCCAACACCCATTGCCGCGAAAACTGTGGTCTCATTGACCCTCGGCGCGCTCAAGCGCCACGTTTCCGATCTGACGCGGCTTGCCGAAGCAGGTGTGCCAAGTCACGATGTCCTGCGGCTGGCGGGGCGGGCCTTGACGGACAAGTACGCGTTTGAACCGCGCTATGTTCCGCCAAGCGATGCAGAGCGAGCAGGCAAATCATTCGGATACTTCCGCTCTACCCGCGAACTGCCGACTGCCGAACTCGACCGGCTGGCCGTCAAGCACGATCCGCTTGGATTGAACGGCTCCTTCTCCCTCATCAAAGGGCAGATCGAACCCCTTTTCTGGCAATGCCTGGACGACACCATTGAAGATCTGAAAAAGCGGTTCCTTTAGAACATCTGAGTGGCTTTGCCACCAACTTCCCGGTTCAGAAGGGGGAGGAAGTTTAGGCTTCCCTCCCCCTGAAGAGAAATCGACAGCACCGTGCCTCGCCCTTCGGGCTGCGGCCGCACCACTGCCATCGATTTCACTTCACCCCCACCCTTTCACGTTCGCCACTCGGGCAGGGGGGCAGGCAGGCCTGCCCCCGCCGTCAATCCTGTCGGTGGAAGATCGGGGCTCTGCCAGATCAGAGGGTGAGCGATCATGACGAAGACCGAAAGGCTTTCCGCAAAGGCGGTTATGGAGATCATCTCGAAAGAAACCGGCGAACGGGTTGGCTGGCTTTACGAATGGAACGACGGCAAGCAGGTTCCGGGCTGGTGCGACGGTCCTGTCGACAATGTGGACTATGTGCCGATCAGAACCGGGAGCCTACCACGCTAATGCCTGCTCTGCGGACATTGCCGCCAATCTACGTAGACGTCACGAACGTCTGCTGTCCATATAGCGTGCAGGGACTGGATTTCGGCGACAACGGCCTAGCTGCTATGCGCGTGCCGGGACCCTAGTAATTTTCGCGCCCAACGCATTGAGCCGCTCGTCAATCCGTTCATAGCCTCTTTCGATCTGCTGGGCGTTGTTGATCCGAGACGTTCCCTCAGCTCCCATCGCCGCAATCAGCATAGCCATTCCAGCGCGAATGTCAGGGCTTTCTACACGCGCACATCGCAACTTGGTGGGCCCAGAAACGACGGCGCGATGCGGGTCGCACAGGACAATTCTCGCACCCATCGAGATCAGCTTATCGGTGAAGAACATCCTCGATTCAAACATCTTCTCAAACATGAGCACCATGCCTTCACATTGGGTCGCGGCGACAAGAGCGATCGACATGGCATCTGCAGGGAACGCAGGCCACGGTTGATCTTCTATCTTGGGCACATGGCCTCCGAAATCAGGTTCAATTTTTAGGGTTTGGGAAGCCGGGACCACCAAATCGTCGCCTTCGATGCGGCAGCGAATACCCAGACGCTCGAACCCCATCAGTGTTGAGCGGAGGTGTATCACCCCAGCCTCGCGAATCCGCAGTTCGGATCGCGTGACCGCAGCCAGACTAATGAAGGAGGCCACCTCAATGTGATCTGGGCCTATTCGATGGGTGGTGCCATGCAATGGGCGGTTCCCATGAATGGTCATGCAGTTGGTGCCGATCCCTTCGATCTCAGCGCCTAAGGCGATCAGGAAGTGGGCAAGATCTTGGACATGCGGCTCCGACGCGCAGTTGCGAAGAACGGTGACGCCTCGTGCCGCAACGGCAGCGCAAAGCGCGTTTTCGGTTGCCGTGACAGAGGGTTCGTCCAGGAATACGTCTGCACCTGTTAGATTGGGTGCTCGGAAAATATAGTCACCGTTCACTGAAATACTGGCACCGAGCTCACGAAGGGCGAGAAAGTGTGTGTCGAGGCGCCGCCGTCCGATGACATCCCCACCGGGCGGCGGCAGCGTGACCTCGCCGCAGCGTGCGAGCATAGGTCCGGCGAGAAGGATCGAAGCCCTGATGCGAGCGCAGAGACCTGGGTCAAGATCGTTAGGACTCAGCGCGCCAGCATGGATACGTAGCGTGTTTGGGCCAATCCACGCTGTCTCCGCACCAATTGACGAAACCAGTTCAAGCAATGCCTCGACATCGCGGATGCGTGGAACATTCGACAACTCGACAGGCTGATCGGTAAGCAAACTTGCCGCGATAATGGGCAGTGCAGCGTTCTTGTTTCCGGCTGGCGAGATAGTGCCCGAAAGTTTATGTCCACCTTCTACAATATACTCGATCCGCTCATGCGGTTGCGCAACTGCCATGTCTGCCTCATCATTTTTCAGCGGACGGTAACGAGCTGGCCGCGGAATGCAAGGCCTGAGGGTCGACCTTCCAGAACGTTTAAGCTCCCCGGAAGCTGACTTCGATGCCGCGCGCAGCATCGGTCAATTTGGGCTCAAACGGGACGCCCAAACGGGGACACTCCCTCAGGCCGTCCAAGACTTTTTGCCGGTAAGTCTATCAGCTATGATGAGACCGTTAACCGGAGTGATCTCATGCCAAACCGCAACACCCTTCCTGCTGGCCTTTTCTTCCTAGCTTGTGCGGGCCAAGCCGTGGCTTGGACCGCAGATTTGCAGCGCGGGGTCGACCTTTATCAGGTGAGCGAAAACGGCGTCAGCCTGACGCTGGTCTGTGACCCCAAGGGCGTCTACGGCGGCGACGAAACCGCGCTGTCCATCGCGGTTGGCGGCGATGGACAGTTGACCGGGACCGTCGTCATCACCTTTATCGGCGGTCCCAAGGTGGAGCTCGCGCTCGATCACGGGCGGATCGCCAAGCGCGACCTCGATCCGGCAGTCTGGGCAACGCTTTTCGGCGGTCTTTCGTCAGAGCGGTCGCTGAGCGTTCTGTGGAACGGTCAGCCGCATGTGGTCGAGACGGGCGAGTTGCCGGGATTTTCCTGCACCTGACGCGGGGCAGGGGACCTTCTCGATCCCTTGCATGTGCTTGGCGACCCAGCGGGGTTCGCGGTCAGTCGGCCTCTATGCTCTACCCGATACCTGAAGCTTTCCGCGCGCACGAATTGTCTGAATCTCCCGCACGATTTCATCGAGAAATCTGGCGCTGAAGGAGCCACGCGGCACGCGGTCTTCCAATACATAGGAGCGTTCCAGAATGTCGACATTCAGCTCGTCCACCATCACCCAGAGCGGCACGTCCTGATCAAGTTTTGCGCGCTTGGCTTCGGTCACGGGCACTTGCAGGCCGATGCGCCCAGAGGCGGGCGGCATGCTGGTAATTGGCGCAACAAAGAGCATCGTCTCACCGGCATCTGTCTGAACGACGATTGCGACGCAACAGGGCCGGGGTTTGCGCCCTTCGGTTTCGCCGCTGGCTTTTTGCCACCGCCAGAGATAGCGGTATTCAAAGACCTGTCCGGGCTTTGGAAAGTCAGCGGCCACGGAAATGCTCCTCAAGCCCCTTGTCAAGCAACGCGCCCAGTTCGTCCGGCATGTCGGCGACCGCAACCGCCTGCTGACTGGACGCTGCGCCCGACAGGCTGAGGAAGCGTTCCATAGACATGACGACATGCCGGGGTTTGCGGTGTTTGGTGATCAAAACCGGGGCCATGGTCGCGGCCTCAAGGACGTCTCCGGTGTTTCGCGCAAGCTCTGCTGCAGGGAAGGATTTCATGATCGTGGCTCCTTTATGCGCAATATACGTATATTTCACATAATATGCAAGATGCGTATAAAAAGAAAGGCTGCTTAAGCGGCCTCCTCCTCGTGTTCGGTCGCCGTTTGAGCGGTCAGGAAGTCCACGGCTTTCTGCGCCTCAGAGGCCGCGCGGAAGATCGCCTTCTTGTCCTCGCTGAGCGCGGTGAGCCAGCTTTCGACATAGGACGCACTTTGGTCAAACTCGGGCACCAGCCCAAGGGTCACGCTCAGCATGCACGCGCCGATCTCGGCCACCAGTTCTTCAAACGCATAGGCCTTGCGGTCGTTGAACTTTTCAAACCGGGCCAGCCGTTTGTCTGCGCCAGTCGCGTGGATGCTCTCATGCGCCAAGGTCGCATAATAGCCGTTTGCCGAATAGAAGGTCTCAATCGGCGGCATGTGGATACGGTCACTCACGCGGTTGTAGTAAGCTCGGGGTTCGCTCGTCGTATCAACCGCCAGTCCGGTCTGATCAAAGAAGGCGTCCAGTGACGGGTCGGCCTTGGTGCCAAGATCGCGGGGCGCTTCGGGGCGAATGTAGAAATCGGCGGGCAGGCCTTCGATCTCGTCGGCGTTGAAAACACGGTAGCTTTTCAGATAGGGGACTTTCACCTCTGCGCCGCTGTCATCTTCCTTGTCGAACGTGCCGTATTTCACGACCAGTTCCGACTTTGCGCCTTTCTTCACCTGTGCGCCAAGCTCCTGCGCCTGCCGGAAAGTCAGCCAGCGAGCTGAGGTAAAGCCGCGCGACCAAGCCGAAAGCCACAAAAGAAGAACATTGATGCCGCGATAGGTCTCGCCATTCCAGCGCAAGGGAAAGGCGGCTCCGCCAACATCGCCCGACCAAGGCTTGCGCCACGGCGGGGTGCCTGCCTCAAGGGCGGCAATGATCTTGTCGGTCACGTCCTGATAAAGATCGAATTTGTCCTGTGCCATGCTGGCCTCCATGTGGTGAGGGCAGGGG
>Ga0164241_10000249_pt1 | contig 122836 bp, 104 predicted proteins | sample OricomyardsoilBY_FD_108780 | JGI IMG/M metagenome (GOLD analysis project Ga0164241, IMG submission 108780) | Backyard soil microbial communities from Emeryville, California, USA - Original compost - Back yard soil (BY) | ecosystem: Environmental > Terrestrial > Soil > Unclassified | place... | reverse complement strand
GCGCATAAAAAAGCGCCCGGACAGGGGGGCTGGCCGGGCGCTGATGCGCTTTTACGCGCAGAATGTCGGGAGGGGATAACCGACACTCCTCGAAGAACGATGACCCGGCGTGCGAGCGGGGGGGCAGTGCCTGCCGGGACGTCCCGTCCTTCAGATGTAAACTAGGCATATCTGCAACAGCTTTCAACCAAATTTTCCCGGTTCCGCATTAATGTCGAAAATTTAGTGACAGGTGTAATTTTGTCACTTCTGGCGGGCGAGAATCTTGTTCAGAGGACCGCGCCACGCTTCAGACAGAGCCGGGGTATCGCGCACTTTGGCCCGCGCATCGGGCGTTAAGCGCGGGTCGAACATTGCCCTAAAGGTTTGACGAATATCGGGATTTTCGGAATTTGTAGCGATTCGCAGGAGGCTGCCGCCTTGTACCGGGGCCACCCCTTCCACGATCACCCGAAAGTACCAGCCGGTGCGGTTTGAGAGCGTCATTAGCTGTGGCGCGTCTGCCCGGCCTGTATGGATGGCGAATTTGTAACATGGAGCGCGGGGTTGGCTGACCTCCAGCACCGCCTCGCCCCATTGAAAACGATCCCCGATACGCACCTCGTCTTCGGTGGCGCCGAGGGTGGTGAGATTTTCCCCGAAGGCGCCGCTCACGGTGTCGAAGCGCCGTTCGGCCCACCACAGCCAATGATCGGAGGGATAGGCATAGACCGCTTTGTCGGGCCCGCCATGGACGGTGAGATCGGCCTGACCATCGCCCTGGATATTCGTGGCACCGACAAAGACCGATGGTGCGGTGACCTGAATTTTGGAGATGCCGGATTCCACCGGGCCAGTATCCAGCCGCGCGATGAGGCGGGGGAGCGCCACATTCACCGAGAGGATCCGCAGGTCCATTTCAGAGCTTTCCGAGATCGCGGGCGGTTTGGTCTATCGCGGTCTTTGCCTTGATGATGATCTCTTCCACTTCAGCCTCGGTGATGATGAAGGGCGGGCTGAGGACCATGGTGTCACGGATCGCGCGCATGACAAGGCCATTTTCGAAGCAATGGTTGCGGCAGCGTGTGCCGACCTCTGCTTCCGGCGGGAAGAAGCTGCGCTCGGGTTTGCTGGGCACGAGTTCGAGGGCGGCGAGCAGGCCGACGCCGCGCACCTCTCCCACCAGGGGATGATCCGCAAAAGTTTCGCGCAGGCGGCGTTGGAGATAGGGGCCGATGGTTGATTGCACGCGCGTGACGAGACCATCGCGTTCCAGCACTTCGAGATTGCGCAAGGCGACGGCAGAGGCGACCGGATGACCGGAATAGGTGAAACCGTGGACCAGTTCTTCATCGGCGGCGGCAATTGCCTCGCCCATGCGTGTGCCCAGACTGATGGCGGAGATGGGCTGATAGCCGGAGGACAGGCCCTTCGCCATCGTGATGATGTCGGGCGCGATGTCATAGGTGTGCGCGCCGAACCAGGCGCCGGTGCGGCCGAAGCCGGTGATGACTTCGTCGAGATGCAGCAGCACATCATATTTGCGGCAGATGCGCTGCACTTCCGGCCAATAGGTTTTGGGCGGGATGATAAGGCCGCCCGCGCCCTGCACCGGTTCGGCGGAGAAGGAGGCGACATTGTCCGGGCCGAGTTCGAGGATGCGGTCTTCGAGTTTGCGCGCTATCACGAGGCCGAACTCCTCTTCATCCATGTCGTCGTAACCTGCGGCCTTCGCGCCGAACCAATAGGGCGCTTCGACTTTTGCAAAGCCGGGGAGTGGAAGATCGAATTGCGGGTGCATCGGGTCTAGGCCGGAGAGTGAGGCCGAAGCGAAGGTGACGCCGTGATAGGCATAGGCGCGCGACAGGTGGATTTTCTTTTCCGGCCTGTTTTGCAGATTCCAGTAATAGCGGATCAGCTTGAGCGCGCTGTCATTGGCCTCCGATCCTGAATTGGCAAACAGAATGCGGCTGTGGCCTTGCGGCAGGAGCGTTGCGAGTTTGGTTGCGAGTTCGATGGTGTAGGGGTTCGAGGTTTTGAAGAAGTGATTGTAATAGGGCAGGCGCTTCAGGGCTTCGCAGCCAGCTTGCGCCAGGGCTTCATTGCCGTAACCGACCTGCACGCACCACAGGCCCGCCATGCCATCTATCAGGCGCTGGCCTTCTGAATCCCACAGATAGACGCCATGGGCGTGGGTGATAACGCGCACGCCGTCTTTATTGAGGGACGCTGTGTGGCTGAAAGGGTGGATGTGGTGGGCGGCATCGAGTGCCTGCCAATGTTTGGTTTGATCTGTGTTGTTGGTCATCTGTGGTTCCCGCGCTTGAGAATGGTGCCATAGCTTCGCGGGTGCGCTTTAGGGATTATAGCCGATCCGGGCGCACAGAATGAGGAGTGTGTGTTTGCGCGACATGAGGGAAATTTAGCAGAAAAGGCGATTTTGCGCCACTCAGCGCAAGGCTTGCGCGAATGCGGAAAACAGGGCGCGGGATTGCGGGTTGTCTTGCCACTTCCATTCCGGATGCCATTGCACACCGAGCACAAAACCGCGCGCAGTGGGCAGGGAGACGGCTTCGACCGTTCCATCCGCCGCGGTTGCTTCGGCGAAAAGCGGTGGCGCTAGGCGATCTATGCCCTGACCATGCAGCGAATTCACGCGGAAGGTTTTTTCGGGCATGAGACGTGCGAGGAGCCCGCCATCGGCCACAGTGACATCATGGGCGGGGCCATATTGCACATCGAGCGAGGCCTGTTTGTCTTCGCGGTGATCGAAGCGGCCCGGCACTTCGTAAAGATGTTGAAAGAGCGTGCCGCCGAGCGCGACGTTCAATTCCTGAAAGCCGCGACAGACGCAGAAGACCGGTTTGCCCGCCGCAATTGCCGCTGTCAGGAGGGGCAGGGTTGTGGCGTCGCGCAGCGCATCCTGCAACACGCCTTCGCGCGGGGGCGCGCCCTGATAGCGCGCTGGCGCGACGTTGGAGGGCGAGCCGGTGAAGAACAGCCCATCGACGGCCGCGAGAATTTCCTCCGGCGCAATTGCGGGATCGAGCGCGGGGACGAGAAGCGGCAGGGCGTTTGCGCCATCGCGCACAGCGGCGATGTATTTATCGCCTGCGAGGCTGAAGGGATGCGCGCCCATCATGCGATGATCGCATGGAATACCGACAAGGGGGCGTTTGAGAGTCATTTTGCTTTGGCGGGTTGGGGCGTGACCTCGGGATGCGCGAACAGGCTGGCTGGCAGGCTTGGCACCGGATGCATACCGCGCAAGGCGACCGTGGTGGAAAGACCCTGATCGTCAATCACTGTCCACTGGCGCAGTTCAACCGGGGCCGCCGCGAAGACCAGCGAGACATTGCTCTTTTTGCGATTATTGCTGGTGCGCGCTTCGACGATGATGGAATCGCCATCGCGGTGGACACCGAGAATGGCGCGGTTCTGTTTGAGATTGGTGTCGTTGCGCAAGATGAGCTGGAGCGGTGTCCCGGCCAGTGGATAACGATCCACCGTGTTCAGCTTGCGGTTCTGCACATAGACGGAATCGGCATCGCCGACGATCAGCGTCGGGTTGGGCGCGCCATATTCGAAGCGGATCTTGCCCGGCTTGTCGATATAGATCTTGCCCTGATCCACATCGCCATTGGGGCCGATTTGCGCAAAGCTGCCTTGGGCGCTGCGCATCGCATTGAGATAGGTGCTGATGGATTCGAGATCGCCGCGTTGTTCGCTGTTGAAGCTGGGGCGCGCTTCGGGCGGGGCCTGGCCTGCACCCATGAGGACTGGGGCGGCAAAGAGCAGAAGGAAAATGGGGATCGCGCGGCGCATGGTGTTTTTTACTCGCGCTTTATGGCTGAAAGAAGAGGCAGATCAGGCAGCTTCCGGACAGGGAAGGCGCGGGGACAGGCCGTCGATGATGAGTTGGAGCACGCCTTCAAGCTCGGTTTCGAGCTTGGGCAGCGTGAGCTTGGACCACAATTGCGGATAGCGGAATTTCATCACAGCCGACTGGATCATTTCGGCGGTTTTTTCCACCGGGCAATCGCAATGGGCGAACTCGCCTTGCGTCCGCCCGGCTTCCAGCACGTTGACGATCAGCTTGCGTTCATTGGCCAGCATCCAGTTGGAATATTCCGGCCGTTCGCGCGAAATAATCAGCGCGATTTCAAAGGCCCGTGGGTCGCTTTCGAGCTTGGTATAGGTGCGGCGCAGTTCCTCGAAAAACAGATCGTGCAGGCGTTCACGGGCGGTCTTGCCCGGTGCCTCGGTCAGCTTGGCCAGTTGCACGAGATGGGATTCAAAATCCTGGGTCGCGATAAATTCGGCGATGTCGAGCTTGCCGGGGAAGAAGCGATAAAGATTGCCCGGAGACATCGAACAATCGGTGGCAACTTCGGCCATTGTGGTTTTCGCGTAGCCAAAATGCGAAAAGCGCTTTTTGGCGGCTTCCACAATCTGCACGCGGATATCTTCTTTTTCGGCCATGAGCGTTTACTCCACCCGATATGTTTTTTTATCGCTGGGTTTGATTATAGGCGGCGTTTCTGAATATTCAACAAATCGTTCAATCTTTCATAGCAGGCATGGGGCTCGCGGTGTATGCGTAAGAATGTCGTAGATACAGGTGCTTATAACTCCATTGCCGTGGTGGGCGCGGGCGCCTGGGGAACCGCGCTGGCCGCTGTGGCGGCGCGCGGCGGACGCTCTGTCACGCTTTGGGCCATGGAACCGGAGGTTGTTTCCGCCATCCGGGACGGCCATGTGAATGCCCGATTTCTGCCGGGGGTAACGCTGCCGGGTTCCATTGTGGCGACGGGCGAACTGGGCGAGGCAACGAGGGCGGAGGCGATTTTGCTGGTTGTCCCGGCGCAGCATTTGCGGGCCATGCTTGGCCGGATGAAGCCATTGATGCAGGCGGGAACGCCGGTCGTGCTCTGCGCCAAGGGGATTGAGCGCGGGACCGGGCAGCTTTTGACCGAGGTTCTGGCGGACGAACTGCCTGAATGCGAACCGGCCATTCTTTCCGGCCCCTCTTTTGCCAAGGATGCGGCGCTGGGGCTGCCGACGGCGGTGACGGTGGCGGCGCGTGGGCAGGTGGCGGCCCGGCTTCAGGCCAGCCTCGCCCATGACACCTTTCGGCCCTATGCGAGCGATGATCTGGTGGGGGTGGCGCTCGGTGGGGCGGCGAAGAATGTGTATGCGATCTGTACCGGGATTGTGGCGGGGATGAATTTGGGCGAGAGCGCGCGGGCGGCTTTGCTGGCGCGCAGTTTTGCGGAGCTGACGCGGCTGGGTGAGGCGCTGGGCGCGCGAACTGAAACCTTGATGGGGCTTTCGGGGCTTGGCGATCTGGTGTTGACGGCAATGAGCCCGACCTCGCGCAATTATGCGGCGGGATTGGCGCTGGGGGGCGGGGCGTCGCTTGCTAGCCTGCTTGCACCGGGCAAACCGTTGGCCGAAGGGATTGCGACGGCCCCTGCGCTGGTGGCGCGGGCGCGGGCACAGGGGATTGAACTTCCCATTGCCGAAACCATGGCCGCCATTCTGGATGGCACGCTCACCCTTGGCGATGCGGTGCCGCATTTGATGGGCCGCCCGCTCACCACAGAATAACAACAACGAATAACAACAGGAGACGACGAATGCTGTTTGCGATCACCTCTATCGACAAGGCCAATGCGCTCGACCTGCGCATGGCGACGCGGGAACAACATTTGAGCTATGGCGCGAAGGTCGGCAATTTGCGGCTTGGCGGGCCGTTCATGGATGAAGCCGGCAACATGGTGGGAAGTTTTGTGGTGCTGGAGGCGGACTCGCTCGAAGCGGCGCAAGCATGGGCGCATAATGACCCCTATTATCTTGCGGGGCTGTTTTCGAGTGTGGATGTGCGGCCCTGGAAGATGACGATCAACAAATGCGGCGCGCAATTTTAAAGGCTGATGAGCGATGAACCACTGGCTTTTCAAATCCGAAGCGGAAACCTGGTCGTGGGAGCAGCAGAAGAAAAAAGGCGCAAAGGGCGAGCCCTGGAGCGGGGTGCGCAATCATCAGGCCGCTGGCAATATGAAGAAGATGGCCAAGGGCGATCTTGGCTTCTTCTATCATTCAGGGGATGAGAAACGCATTGTCGGCATTGTGGAGGTGATTGGCGAATATCGCCCTGACCCCACCGATGAGACGGGTAAGTTCGGGCTTGTCGATGTGAAGGCGGTGCGCGATATGCCGGTGCCGTTTACGCTGGCCGCGGCGCGCGCCGATGCGAAATTGAAAGACATGGTGCTGGTGAACAATTCGCGGCTTTCGGTTCAGCCGGTGAGCGCAGCCGAATGGAAGCACATCTGCGCCAAAGCGGGCCTTAAAGACTGACTATTGCGGGCGTTGATAGATGACCTCTCCATCGTCTTTGGAGATGGTGATGAGGCGGACGCAGCGAAGGGCATCGTTCTTTGCGCAGACGTGATCGAGGGTGATGGCGTAGTTCACCGCATTGGCGGCTGCATCGCAGATATAGCGGCGCTCCCAATCGGATTGGCGCGGATCGGGATCGGTCAGCGCGGCGATGTTGGGGATGCGCTTTTGGGTTTTGGCTTGCGCCAGCGCGTTGCGGCAGAGGGCTGCGGGGGCGCCGGGTTCGGCATCGAAATCCGGCAGATCCTGTTCGGTGCTGGCGGTGAGGTCTGGCACCTGACTTTCGCGTTTGGGCGCGAAAGTCAGAAGGGCCGCGATGACGAAGGCCAGAGCGAAAAAAGCGAGGGCGGCGGAAAAGATGATTTTCCAATCCGCCGTCAGGATGCGCTGAAACATGACCTTGCCCCGCTGCCTGCGTGAGGGCCCAGACTATTTCATTGTGGGGATATTGAAATCGGGATTTTCACGCACGCCGCCTTTGGGCCAACGGGCGGTGACGGTTTTTACGCGGGTGTAGAAACGCACGCCTTCGGGGCCGTGGACGTTCACATCGCCAAAGGCCGAGCGCTTCCAGCCGCCGAAGGTGTGATAGGCCAGCGGCACGGGGATCGGGATGTTGATGCCGACCATGCCGACCTGCACGCGGGCGGCGAAATCGCGCGCCGAGTCGCCATCGCGGGTGAAGATGGCGACGCCATTGCCATAGGCGTGGTTGCTGGGCAGTGAGAGGGCCTGTTCAAAGTCTTTGGCGCGGGCGATTTGCAGCACGGGGCCGAAGATTTCATCCTTGTAGGACTGCATGTTTGGGGTGACGTGATCGAACAGTGAGCCACCCATGTAGAAGCCGTTTTCATAGCCTTGCAGTTTGAAGCCGCGGCCATCGACCACCAGCTTCGCGCCTTCCTTCACGCCCATCTCGATGTAAGACGCCACGCGATCGCGCTGGACGGCGGTGACCATGGGGCCGTAATCGGCATCGGGATCGGTCGGCGGGGCGATGCGTAGGGCTTCGACGCGGGGTTTCAGCCGTTCGACGAGGGCATCGGCGATTCTGTCGGTCACGGGAACGGCGACCGAGATCGCCATGCAGCGTTCACCGGCGGAGCCATAGCCTGCGCCGATCAACTCGTTCGTTACCTGATCGAGATCGGCATCGGGCATGATGATGGCGTGGTTCTTCGCCCCGCCCATCGCCTGCACGCGCTTTCCGTGCGCGGTGCCGCGCGTGTAGACATATTCGGCAATCGCTGTGGAGCCGACGAAGCTGACGGCCTGAATATCCGGATCTTCGAGGATGGCATCCACTGCTTCCTTGTCGCCGTTCACGACTTGCAGCACACCTGCGGGGCCACCGGCTTCCATGAACAGTTCGGCGAGGCGCAACGGCACGGACGGGTCTTTTTCGCTCGGCTTATTGATGAAGCAGTTGCCGCACGCAATCGCCACACCGAACATCCACATCGGGATCATCGCCGGGAAGTTGAACGGGGTGATGCCTGCGACGACGCCCAAGGGCTGGCGCATGGAATAGATGTCGATGCCGGGGCCTGCGCCTTCGGTGTATTCGCCCTTTTGCAGATGGGGGATACCGCAGGCGAACTCGATCACTTCGAGGCCGCGTTGCACGTCGCCGCGCGAATCCGCCAGCACCTTGCCGTGTTCGCTGGAGAGCATGTGGGCCAGCTCATCCATGTTCTTTTCGACCAGCGCCTTGAAGTTGAACATCACGCGGGCACGGCGTTGCGGGTTTGTGGCGGCCCATGCCGGAAAAGCGGTGAGCGCGGCTTCAACCGCTTTGCGCATTTCGGCGCGAGAGGCGAGCGCGACTTTGGACTGCACCTCGCCGGTGGCGGGGTTGAAGATGTCGTGGAAGCGGCTGGATGTGCCTTCGACCATTTGGCCGTTGATGAAGTGGGCAAGCGTGCGCATGGGTTTCGTCCCTTTTTTCTGGGTCCGGCTTAGCATGGGCGGGCAAAAGCGGGGCTGCGATTTCGCATGTTGAACCTTGCAAAAATGCAGCCTATCGTTTTGCCATGCATAATTGGGACGATTTGCGGATTTTCCTGTCGGTCGCGCGGCATAAATCGCTGCAAGGGGCGGGGGATCAGTTGGGGCTCGACCCTACCACCATCGGACGGCGGATGGCGCGGCTGGAACAGGCGCTCAATTGCACGCTGATTGCGCGCGGGCGCTCCACGCAATTTCTCACCGGCAATGGCAAGCGGTTGTTCGAGGCGGCGAGCCGGGTGGAAATGGCCAATGAAGCGGTGCGCGGCGCTGTGGGCGAGACCGGCAGCGGGGTTGTGCGGATCAGCACGTCTGAAGGCTTTGGCACGGTGATTATTGCGCCTGCGGTGGCCCAACTGGTGGCCAAACGTCCCAAGCTCCAGCTTGAGATTGTGGCGATGCCGGGGTTTTTATCGCCTGCGATGCGCGAGGTGGATATTGCGATCACGGTAGGGCGGCCGGAGGATTCGCGGCTGGAGATTGCCAGGCTCACCGATTACACGCTGGGGCTTTATGCATCGCGCGCTTATCTGGAACGACGCGGGAGCCCGGATGCAGTGCAGGCCCTGCGCCAGCATTCGCTGATCGGCTATATTGACGATCTGCTCTATGCCAATGAGCTGCGTTATCTCGATGATGTGTTGCCGGGGTTGAAACCGGCTTTTTCCAGTTCTTCCATTCGCGCGCAGGCCGAGATGATCGAGCGCGGTGTGGGGGTTGGGATTTTGCCCTGTTTCATGGGGGAAACAGCGGCGGGGCTGGCCCGTATTCTGCCGCGTGAGATTTCGATCACCGGCACGTTCTGGCTTTCCGCACGGCGCGATGTGTTGGAAACCGCGCGCGTGCGGCAGGTCAGAGCATGGGTGGCCGAAACCGTGGCCGCGCAGAGAAGGCTGTTGTTGCCGACCTAGTTCAGCGCCTTGACGATTTCTTCCGTCATCTTTTTGGCGTCGGCGAACAGCATCATCGTGTTGTCGCGGAAGAACAGCTCGTTCTCCACGCCCGCATAGCCTGAGCCCATGCCGCGCTTGATGAAGAGGACGGTCTTGGCCTTTTCAACATCAAGGATCGGCATACCGAAGATCGGCGATTTGGGATCGGTCTTGGCGGACGGGTTGGTCACGTCGTTCGCGCCGATCACATAGGCCACATCGGCCTGCGCGAACTGGGAGTTGATGTCTTCCAGCTCGAACACTTCATCGTAAGGCACATTCGCCTCGGCGAGCAGCACGTTCATGTGGCCCGGCATACGGCCTGCGACCGGGTGGATGGCGTAGGAGACCTTCACGCCTTCCTTTTTCAGGATGTCGGCCATTTCGCGCAAGGCATGTTGAGCTTGCGCCACCGCCATGCCGTAGCCCGGCACGATGATGACAGACCCGGCATTCTTCATGATGAAGGCCGCATCTTCCGCCGAGCCCTGTTTCACGGGACGGGTTTCGACGTGACCGGCAGCGCCGCCGGACGTATCCCCACCGAAGCCGCCGACGATGACCGAGACGAAGCTGCGGTTCATGCCTTTGCACATGATGTAGGAGAGGATCGCGCCTGATGAGCCGACAAGCGCGCCAGTGATGATGAGCGCGGAATTTTCCAGCGTGAAGCCCATCGCGGCAGCGGCCCAACCCGAATAGGAATTGAGCATGGAGACCACCACCGGCATATCCGCGCCGCCGATGGGGATGATGAGGGTGATGCCGAAGATAAAGCTCAGCACCGCAATGGCCCAGAAGGCCCAGGCAGGCTGGTGCAGCGCGAAGAAAACGATCAGGCCGACGATGATGAGAAACAGAATTCCATTCAGCACATGCCTTGCGGGCAGGATGATCGGTGCGCCGCTCATATTGCCGTTGAGCTTGGCGAACGCGATGATGGAGCCTGCGAATGTGATGGCACCAATGGCGACGCCGAGGCTCATCTCAACAAGGCTCTGCGTACGGATTGCACCTTCCACGCCGATGTCGAACGCTTCCGGTGAATAGAACGCAGCCCCCGCGACCAGCACCGCCGCAAGACCGACGAGGCTGTGGAAGGCGGCCACAAGTTGCGGCATGTCGGTCATGGCGATGCGCCGTGCCGTGAGGGCGCCGATGCCGCCGCCGATGGCCAGACCGCCGACGACGAGTGCCCAGGTGAGCGGATCGGATACGCCCGCAAACCACAAGGTGGTGAGGATCGCGATGGTCATGCCGATCATGCCGTTGCGATTGCCCGCGCGCGAGCTTGCGGGCGAGGAGAGCCCGCGCAACGCCATGATGAAAAGGACACCACTGACGAGATAGAGGATGGCTGCGATATCGGCCTTCATGGAATGGTCAGCCCTTCTTCTTGTACATCGCCAGCATGCGCTGGGTAACGAGGAAGCCGCCGAAGATATTCACGCTGGCGAGAATGAGAGCGAAGAAGCCCAGACCTTTGGAGGTCCAGGATGCAGAGTCGATCACCGGCACGGCCACCGCGATCAGTGCGCCCACCACGATCACGGAGGAGATCGCATTGGTCACGGCCATCAACGGCGTATGCAATGCAGGGGTGACGGCCCAGACGACGAAGTAGCCGACGAAAATCGCCAGCACGAAAATCGACAGGCGGAAGACAAACGGGTCAATGGCCCCGATCGAAGCGGCTTCCATGATCTTAGCCTTTCAGCGAGGGGTGAACGAGTTCGCCGTCGCGGGTGAGCCCTGCGCCTTTGACGATGTCGTCTTCCCAATCGAGTGCGAGTGCGCCGGTTTTCTTGTCGACGATCAGGCTCACAAAATTGAACAGGTTGCGCGCATAGAGGCTGGACGAATCCACCGCCAGACGTGCGGGCAGGTTGGTGTAGCCCATGAAGGTTACGCCATGGGTTTCCGAGACTTCGTTCGGCTTGGTCAGCGGGCAATTGCCGCCCTGCTCGGCCGCCAGATCGACGATGATCGAGCCAGGCTTCATCGTTTTCACCATTTCCTCGCTGACGAGAACCGGGGCCTTGCGGCCCGGAATCAGCGCGGTGGTGATGACGATGTCCTGCTTCTTGATGTGTTCGGCGACGAGGGCGGCCTGTTTCGCCTGATATTCGGGCGACATTTCCTTGGCATAACCGCCTGCCGTTTGGGCCTGGGCAAATTCATCGTCCATCACGGCGACGAAGGTGCCGCCGAGCGATTCCACCTGTTCCTTGGTGGCGGGACGCACGTCGGTCGCCGAGACGATGGCGCCGAGGCGTTTGGCGGTGGCGATGGCCTGAAGGCCCGCAACACCGACACCCATGATGAAAACGCGGGCCGGCGCGATGGTGCCAGCGGCGGTCATCATCATCGGCATGGCGCGGCCGAACTGGGCAGCGGCATCAATCACCGCCTTGTAGCCGGCGAGATTGGCCTGGCTGGAGAGCACGTCCATCGACTGGGCGCGGCTGATGCGGGGCAGTAATTCCATCGCAAAAGCGGTGACGCCTGCATTGCCCAGCGCGGTGATGGTGTCTTTTTCCGTGAAGGGTGACAGCAGCGAGGCGAAAACCGCACCCTTTTTCATGGATGTGATTTCTGCCGCATCCGGCCCGCGCACTTTAAACACGATGTCGGCATCGGCCAGAGTTGCCGATGCATCGGCCGCGATGGTGGCACCAGCGGCCTGATAATCGGCATCGGCGATTTTCGCATGGGCGCCTGCGCCGGATTCGACGGTGACATCGAGCCCAAGACCCTTGAGCTTTTTCACCGTTTCCGGCGTGGCGGCGACGCGCGCTTCACCAGCGCGGCGTTCCTTGAGAACTGCAAGTTTCATGGGATCTGTTTAATGGGTGCGGAAAATGGCGAGGAAAATCATGATCGCGAGGCAGCCGATCGTGGACCACTTCATGAACGCCATAAAGCCGACCCAGGTTTTCTGGTGCTCGCTGATGTCCATCTGACCGGCTTCGTATTCGCTGTGGTCATGCGCCATGGTTTCGTCCCCTCAAAAGCGGCGGGACTATAGCAAAGGCCACCTCTGAGACAATCTCTTTTGCTGCGGCGCGTTATTTTACGCGTCTTGTGGGCGTGGAATGTTCCCAATCGGCCAAAAGCGCCCGCAAGGCCGCCACAAAGGCCAGAGGCTGATCCAGCATGATGTGATGCTGGGCCTGTGGAATTTCGACCATGGGGGCCGCCCGGCCCAGCAGATTGTACATATATTCCCCGATGTCTGGCGGCATCAGCACCGAATGTTCCCCCCGAAATACCGCGATTCGGCAGCGTGTATCGCGCAGCCGCGCCGCCGTATCGCCAATGGAGAAGGAGCGCCAGATCGCCGGATCGAACTTCCAGCTATAGCCGCCATCGACCGGTTTGAGCGAATGGCGGCCCACCCAATCGAGCAGATAGAGATTTTCGCTCGTTTGGGGTGGCATCAGGCGGAAGCGGGCCAGCGCTGCCGTCATCGTGGGGTAGACATTATGGGGTTTGATGGGCCGATCTGGCGGGCCGCCGGAGCGGCCTGGCGGGTTGACCGGGGAATCCACGATCACCGTGCCGTAGAGACGCTCCCCATAGAGCGCGCCGGTGAGCATGGTGACGAAGCCGCCGAAACTGTGGGCCACGATCACCGGGGGCTCGCTCACCTCGAACATGCCCGCAGCTTCACACACGGCGAGTTGTTCTTCGGCGAACAAATCCATGGAATAGGCGGCGCGCCAGTCGGAATCGCCCATGCCGGAGAAATCCAGCGCCGCCACATTGTAATCGCGCGCGAGAAAGGGAGCGATGAAGCTCCACCAATAGGCATGGGCGGCATTGCCATGGACCAGAAGCAGGCCGGGGCGGGAGCGGTCGCCCCAGCGCAAATAATGGATGCGTGCGCCCTTCACCTCCACAAAGCTGGAAACGGGCACTTGCGCCACGGTTTCGCCGAACCAGTGGGGGGCCTCCGGCACGCGACCTTCAAAAGCGGCAAGCGGGCCGACAAGTGGGGCCTTGTCATACATTTCACGCACCGCTTCCGGCGGGGGGCCGGGAAGGGGCGGCAGAGGGGGCGCATCACTCATCTGCCGACACTGCATGAGGCAGGCGAGGCACTCAAGATGCGACCATCAGGCCAGCCATTCGATCCAGCTGCCATGGGGGTGCGCGTTGGCGAGGATGTGTTCTTCGCGCGTTCCATCGTGATAGCGGATCAGGCTGAGGATGTAGCGGGCAGTATCCACCCCTTCGAATGACAGACGCCAGACGGGGCGGCGCAAGGCAGCAAGGGTGAGGATGTCGTCCAGCGCCTGGCGCATGTCGCGGCTGAACTGATAGAGCGCGATGGTGTGATAGATGCAGACGGGTTCATCTTCCGGCATCATGCGCAAGGCATCGGGCAGCAGCGCCAGCGCATCGCCTTTGCGGATTTCGGGTGACTGGGTTCGGAACAGGCCGATTGCCTTGTCGAGCCGTGTCAGGCGCGAGACCTGATCGGGCCAGATGAGGGCGCGCAGCCAATCGCGATCATCATCCTGCGTCAGATCTACTGGATTGAGTTCAAGGCCGATCCGGTGATGGACCGCAGGCACAGCCCCAGTGGGGGGTATGCGGCCCCCGCGCAAGGCACACTCCATCACCAGTTCGGCATTTGGCTGAATGGAGGCGCGCAACCCATCGCCCTCCAGATAGCGCACGCCGTAATGATCCCAAATCAGGTTGAGACCTGCACTGGGGCCGATTTCGATCAGATTCAGCGGCGTGCCTGATCTGGCTGCCAGATACTGAAAACCGGGATGAAGCAGGGCCGAACGACCGACTTCGTTTGTGTTGGTGACATGGGCGCGGATCAGGTTTTCGATCTCTGTGCGTTTGGCGGCGACGAAATCGCGGAACGCGGGGAACGGATCGCCCGGTTCTGCCCGGCCCTCATTCAAATCGGGGTAGAATGCACGCAAAGGGTGGGCTGCGCCGCGCAGGAGAAGAAAATGCACCGCGCCGAATAAAAGATTGGCGTGCGGCTGACCTTTGCGGGCGTGCGCGGCGATTTCGCGCAAATTATTATCCTGCACCGCGCCATCGGCCAGACGGCCATAGAGTTCGGAACCGGTGCGCCGCGCATCGGCGGCAAAAAATTCCCAGTAATCCATGGCTTCTTTGGGCATGGCGCGGGTCGCTCTCGCAAATCTTCAGATACCGTTCACCATAAACGGCCGGTGACTGTGTCCACAGCCGAATTCTGTCGCAAAGTGAAACCCTTAAACCGTATTTTACCTTTGTCGGGACATCATGCGCCCAACAGCTGGAAAGATTATGGCGCAAACGATTCTCATCGTCGATGACGACCCCGTCCAACGCAGGCTCCTTGAGGCTGCGATTTCGAGGTCGGGCATGTCGGTGGTGACGGCCCCCGGCGGGCAGCCCGCGCTCGATATTTTGAGCGGACCGCGCGGCGACCAGTTTGCCCTCGTTCTGCTCGATCTGGTGATGCCCGATATTGACGGGCTGACGGTGCTGACGCGGCTGCGCGCGGCCAGCAACGATTTGCCCGTGATCGTGCTCACCGCCAAGGGTGGGATTGATTCCGCCGTGGATGCGATGCGGGCGGGCGCCAATGATTTTTTGGTCAAGCCTGCGAGCCCGGAACGGATTTCGGTTTCGATCCGCAATGCGCTGACCATCGGCACGCTTTCGGGCGAAGTCACCCGTTTGAAAAAGCGGCAGGAAAACCGGCTGCTGTTTGACGATCTGATCGGGCGCAGTTCGGAAATGCGGCAGGTGTTCCGCCTGGGACAGCGGGCCGCGCAATCCAACATTCCGATTCTGATCGAAGGTGAATCCGGTGTCGGCAAGGAATTGATCGCGCGGGCGATTCAAGGCTCGTCCGAACGCTCTGGTAAACCGTTTATCACGGTGAATTGCGGCGCTATCCCTGAAAATCTCGTGGAATCTATTTTGTTCGGGCATGAGAAAGGCGCGTTCACCGGGGCGACCGACAAGCATCTTGGCAAGTTTCAGGAAGCCAATGGCGGCACGCTGTTTCTCGATGAGATCGGCGAGCTTCGGCTCGACATGCAGGTGAAACTGCTGCGCGCCTTGCAGGAAGGCGAGATTGATCCGGTCGGCTCCAAGCGCCCGGTGAAGGTTGATGTGCGCATCATGTCGGCCACCAATCGCGATCTGGCGGAGCTGACGCGCGAGGGGCAATTCCGCGAAGATTTGTATTACCGGCTCAATGTGTTTCCGATTTTTGTGCCGCCGCTCAGGCAGCGGCGCGAAGATGTGGCGGCATTGGCCCGCCATTTCATTGCGCGGTTTGCGGCGGAAGAAAACAAACCTGTGGCCGGGCTGACGCCGGATGCGGGCCAGATGCTCGAAAAATATGACTGGCCGGGCAATGTGCGCCAGCTGGAAAACACCGTGTTCCGCGCGGTGGTGCTGTGCGATGAGACGACGCTCGACATTTGCGATTTTCCGCAGATCGCCGGGGCGATGGGCATTGAACCATCTGCCCGGCGCAGCATGATGCAGACCATGCGCCACGATGCACCGGTGCGCGGACAGGGTGGGGCACAAGCATCTTCACCCTATGGCATATTGGGCGTCGATATGGCGGGCCATATGCGCAAGCTGGAAGACGTGGAATCCGAAATCATTCGCATGGCGATTGCACGCTATGACGGGCATATGTCGGAAGTGGCGCGCAGGTTGGGGATCGGGCGCTCGACGCTCTATCGCAAGCTGAAAGAGCTGGGGCTGGACGAGAGCGATGCTGCGGGCGATGAGCCGCAGGCAGCGACAGGCTAATCGCGCTCCATACCGAGGGCGCTCAGATATAAATCCAGAATGGCTTCCTGTTCCTGGCGGTCGGCGCTATCGAGTTTGCGCAGGCGGATGACTGAACGCATGGCCTTGGTGTCGAAACCTGTGCCCTTGGCCTCGGAATAGACCTCTTTGATATCTGCGCTGAGGGTGGCGCGTTCTTCTTCCAACCGCTCGATGCGTTCGATGAAGGAGCGCAGCTGATCTTTCGCGAAACCTGTTTTCGACATCTTGTTCCCGGCCAAGCGTGAGGGCGCGGACCCTAGAGCGCAATCGGAAAAGTGTGAAGCGGTTTTTCCGATAAATTGCGCGAAAATTAAAGAATCTGGAGCACGCCGTTTCAAAACAACAAAGCGTGCTCTAGAACGCCAGCTCCGGCAAGCGCAACGAAGCGGCCGCGATTAGCTGTGGGTTTTTTGGGCGCGCGCGAAAGCGGCCTGCTGTTCAGGCGTGGTTTCCTGCTGGTAGCGGCGTTTCCACTCAGCCGGGGCCATGCCATAGATGATTTCCCGCGCCTGATCTTTTTCCAGCGCGATGCCCCGTTCAGCGGCGGCCTCTTTATACCAGTCACCCAGGCAATTGCGGCAGAAACCGGCCAAATTCATCAGGTCGATGTTCTGGACATCGGTGCGGGCGCGCAAATGGGCCACAAGACGGCGGAAGGCGGCGGCTTCGAGTTGTTCGCGGATTTTCTCGTCCATGGTGGTCTCCTTTGGGGCGGGGAGGGGGCGGGTGAACCGGATCTGTGGTGGGCCCATCTGTGCGAGGGCGGCATCGAGAACCGGTTTGATGCGGGCGGCCATGGCGTGGGCCTGTGCGTCTGTTGCGATGCTGTCTTGCCGGATCTCGATCAGCACATGGGGCAGGCCCTCCATCGTGCCGTGGGTATAGAGGCAATCATTTTCCAGCGCGCCGTGATAGGGCTCGTTATCGCCAGTGACAAAACCGGCGCGCGCAAACCCTTCGAGCAAGGGGCGCGCAAGGCGGTCATCGCGATCCCACAAAATGCCGATGTCCCAGGGGCGGGGTATGCCTTTCCAGCTTGGGGTGAAGCTGTGCAGGGAAATGAGAACGGGGACGTTTCCACCGATTTTCGATTGCGCAATGGTTTGCGTAATTGCCTGATGATAGGGCGCATGAAAATTGGCGATGCGTCTTGCGATTTCGGCGGCATCGGCGTGGCGATTGCCTTGGATGATGCTGCCATCGGACAGTTTCATCACGAGGGTGGGATCGTCCGCGCCGCGATTGAGATCAATCAGCAGGCGTGACCAGCGCGCGAGGATGGCGGGCGCTGCATATAAATCGGCCAGCGCGCGGGTGACGGTGGCAGCGCCAATGTCATAGGCGATGTGGGTTTGCAGCAATGTTTGCGAAAGGCCGAGGTCGCCGTAAGACGGCGGAAGGGCGTTGGAGGCGTGATCGCAGAGAAAGATCAGGCCGGGCTGCTGCGATGATACGCGGTTCTGACCGTAATGTTCATAAGCTTCCATTTCACGGGCCCTGCCTGTTCAGCACCTGTTGCGGTTGACAGTGATTCCGCGCTGGGCGACATCTTTGAACGCTATGCGATGTGTGGTTCTCGCGATATTTTTGTGCGCATCCAGCCCCGCTTTTGCCGGGCTTGATGTATGCAACAAGGCTGCCAGTCCGGCGAAGGTTGCGCTTGGGCGCTTTGATGGCGCGGCCTGGATGAGCGAAGGCTGGTGGACCATTGCGCCCAAAAGCTGCGCCCAGCTGATAGATCGACCGCTGATCGCGCGCTATTATTATCTCTATGCCAGCGATGGCGGCGCGGGAAGCTGGAGCGGCGGTCGCAGTTTTTGCGTGGCGCGGAGCGGGCGCTTTGTGATTGGCGGCCGCGGACACTGTGCGGAGCGGGGCTATGACCAGAAATCCTTCTTCGAGGTCGATACCGGAAATGCACCCGATTGGACGCAATCTCTTGCAGACTAACCGGCGCATTCAGACTAATTGATCGGTTGAGAATAGATCAGCTCTTTCGGATTGAAACATGCGGCGACGGCGTAAAACAAAAATTCTCGCAACGCTGGGACCGGCATCTTCCGCCCCCGACAAGATCAGGGCACTTTTTGAGGCGGGCGCGGATGTGTTCCGCATCAATATGAGCCACACCTCCCACACGGCTTTGGCCGAACTCCATGCTGGCGTGCGAGCGCTGGAAAGCGAAGTGGGGCGGCCGATCGGGATTCTGGTCGATTTGCAGGGGCCCAAGATCCGGCTGGGGAGCATTCCCGGCGGGGAGGTTATTCTCGCCACCGGCTCGCAGGTGAAGCTTTTGCGCAAAGTGGAAGCGACCGAGCCCGGCACGCTGCCGATTCCACATCCTGAAGTGTTCGCGGCGATCAAGCCGGGCGACGCGCTACTGGTGGATGACGGGCGACTGCGCTTGCGGGTGCTGAGCTGCGGCGAAGATACGGCGGATGCGGTGGTTGAACTGGGCGGCACGTTCAAAAATCGCAAGGGCGTGAACCTGCCCGATACTGTTTTGCCCATTCCGGCGATGACGCCGAAGGATCGCACCGATCTGGATGCGGCGCTCCATCTGGGGGTGGACTGGATTGCACTGTCCTTTGTGCAGCGGCCCGAAGATGTGGCTGAGCTGCGCAAAGCCGTGCGGGGGCAGGCAGGGATTCTGACCAAGATTGAAAAACCCAAGGCGCTGGAACGGTTGGACGAGATTCTGGATTTCTCGGACGCGCTGATGGTGGCGCGCGGCGATCTGGGCGTGGAATTACCGCCGGAAAAAGTGCCGGGGTGGCAGAAGCAGATTACGCGCGCCGCGCGCAAGGCGGGCAAGCCTGTTGTGGTGGCGACGCAGATGCTCGAATCCATGATTTTCTCGCCGCAGCCGACACGGGCCGAAGTCTCGGATGTTGCCAATGCGGTGTTTGAAGGGGCTGACGCGGTGATGCTGTCGGCGGAGACCGCATCGGGCGCGTTTCCTGTCGAAGCGGTGACGATGATGGACAAGATTGCGGGTGAGGTGGAAACCGACCCGCTCTACCAGCAAATTCTGGATGCCCAGCGCAGCGCCCCGGAAGAAACGACGCCGGATGCGATTATGGCGGCGGTGCATGAAGTGACGCAGACCATTCATGCGCGGGCGATTGTGACCTGGACGAAATCGGGCTCGACCGGATTGCGCGCGGCGCGCGAGCGGCCTGCCGCGCCGATCATTGTGCTGTCGCCTGCGATTGAGACCGTGCGCAAACTTGCCCTTGTCTGGGGCCTGTATTGCGTGGTGACGGAAGATGCGCAGGATCTGGACGATATGGTGGAACGCGCCTCGCGCTTTGCCTTTAGCGAAGGCTTTGCCAAGCAGGGGGAGCGGATTGTCATTACGGCGGGCGTTCCGCTTGGCACGCCGGGCTCCACCAATCTGTTGCGCGTGGCCTTTGTCGGCGGGCGCTAGATCTTTTCGCCTTCCACCTCACGCGAAAGGCGGCGGACGGCGCGGGCGGCTTGTTCGCTCATCGGGTTGAGCGCGAGCAATTTGCGATAGAGGCTGAGCGCACCTTTTTTATCGCCATAATCGCCCAGCATGTCTGCGAGTTGGGCGAGCGCGCTGAAGCTGCGCGGGTTGAGCGCCACGGATTTTTGTAAAGACAGCAGTGCGCCCGCATCATCGCCCGCCGCGGCCTGAAGTTGGGCCCGTCTCTGCCAGCCTTCGGCATAGTCTGGCGCGAGTTTGGTGACGCTTTCATACATCTTGCGGGCAGTACCGGTATCGCCTGCTTCGAGCGCGCTTTGACCCCGCCCCATCAACAGTTCGACAGTCGCGCTGCCGGATTGGCGGAACAGTGTTTCTATTTGGGTGACGAGGCTTTGCGCCTCGTCCGGGGAGGAGGATTTGGCCAGCTCGGCAAAGAGCTGATCCAGCTTTTTGGACTCAGAAGGGGCGGGCTTGGCACTTTGCTGCTCTGCCTGTGCAGGCGGCAGCGCGCACAGGAGCGAACCCAGACCGAGAGTAAAAAGTGTGGCGACGCGCATGGACGCCTATCTAGCGCGCAACCAATAGGCGCGCCAGCAGCGCTTTAGCCCTGACGGGCCTTGAAGCGCGGGTTCTTTTTGTTAATCACATAGACCCGGCCCTTGCGGCGGATGACGCGGCAATCCTTGTCACGCTTCTTGAGCGACCGCAGCGAATTACGAACCTTCATGACACTTTTCCAAACGGCTTGAGGGGGCTTGTCGCCCAAAGAGGCGCGGAACCTAGTTGGGGGGTGCCGCGCTGTCAACCTGACTGAATTTGTTTCGTTTTTTGCTTGGAGGCCGGCGGATTTCAGGCGAGTCTGGGGCCACGATGATGACTCAAAATGGAACTTTTGGCCTTAAGGCCAGACGCGGGCTGGCAGTGGCTTCGGTTCTGCTGGCGGCATCCTGCGCCACCGGGCCGGATACGGCCGCACCCCGGCACACACCTATCACCGCCTCCCAGGGATCGCCGGAAATACCTGCGCAGCTTGAGACCCGGTTTGAGGGCTTTTTGCGGGATTTCAGGGTTCAGGCGCTGTCTGCCGGGATCGATGGGGCACTTTATGACCGGGCGCTGGGGCAAGTACGGCTGAACCCCCGGGTCGAGCAGTTGAACGCCGCCCAGCCGGAATTTGCCATGCCTGTCTGGGACTATCTGGACAGCGCGGTCTCGCCCGCCCGCATTGCCGACGGCAAGGCGGCGCTTGCAGGCAATGCGGCGCTGTTTGACCGGCTGGAGGCGGCCTATGGCATCCCGCGCCAGATCATTGCCGCGATCTGGGCCAATGAGACCAATTACGGCCGCTTCATGGGCTCGTTCAATCTGTTCGAGGCGCTGGCGACTTTGGCCTTTGAGGGCCCGCGCGCAGCCTATGCTCGCCCGCAACTACTGGCGGCGTTGAAAGTGGCGCAAGAAGGGTCGTTTGATCCGGCGATGATGAAATCGTCCTGGGCGGGGGCCTTTGGGCAGACGCAGTTTATTCCCACCAGCTATCTCGCCCATGCGGTCGATTTTGATGGCGACGGCAAAAAGGATGTCTGGACATCGCCCGATGATGCGCTGGCCTCTGCGGCTCAACTGCTCGCCAATGCCGGGTGGCAGCGCGGTGAGGTTTGGGGTGTCGAGGTGAAGCTGCCCCCAGGCTTTGCCTATGAAGACGCCGATCTCGACATCATCAAGCCGATGGCGCAATGGCGTGCGCGCGGCGTGACGACGGTGGCAGGTGCAAACCTTGCCGGTGAACAGCCGGGCGCGATCATCCTGCCTGGCGGGGCGCGCGGGCCAGCTTTTCTGGTGTTCAATAATTTTCGCGTGGTGCTGAAATATAATGCGGCGATCTCTTATGGGCTGGCGGTGTGTCTGCTCGGCGATCAGCTTGTCGGCGGCAGCGCAATTGTTGCGCCATGGCCACGTGCGGAACAGGCGCTGTCACGCACGCAGCGGTTTCAGCTTCAGCAGAATTTGAAGATGCTGGGCTATGATCCGGGCAGTATTGATGGGGTGATCGGGCGGCAGGTGCGCGCGGCCATTCGCGGCTTTCAACAGAACCGTAATCTTGCTGCCGATGGATTTGCCACTGTTTCGCTGCTGGCGGAAACGGATCGCGCGCTGGGGCGCTGATGTCCCTTCAGCCATTGGCGACGGGGGTAGCCGGATCTTTTTCGGTGAGTTTGATATCGGGCAGGGTCACACCTGCATTGCGCAGGGTTGGCGAGACCAGCATGAAGGCCAGCAGGCCAATAAGCCCGATCACGCCAAACCCGTAAGGTAAAAAGGGCGAGGCATCATACATGGCGCCCACCAAAGGCCCCGCGATGAAGCCCGTGGCGGCGGCACCGCTTAAAATACCGGCGACTGCGCCCTGCTCATCTGTCGTGACGGCGAGAGAGGCGGCGGATGTGAAGCCGGGGCGGGCCATGCCGAAGCCGAAGCCAATCAGCACCAGTGCGAAAACGAGCGGGGCAAATTGCGTGACGCTGAGAAACAGCGCGAAGCCCGCAATCGCCGCGATGCAGCCCCACAATGTGAGTTGCCGCACGGACAGTTCGAGTTGCTGCACCACCAGCAACTGCGCCACCAGCGCCGACATGGCGGAGGCGATTTGTCCGACCATGGTGAACTGCGTGGAATCCTTGGTCGGGATGTGCAGCACGTCGATGAAGAAGAAGCCCATGGTCTGCACCGGAATGGTGCCTACCAGAGAGAGGCCGACAGTGAAGATCACAAAAGGCAGGATGCGCCGGTCATACCAGCGCAAGGAGGATTTAAAAACGCGGTCGTGGGATTTTGGCCGTGTGCGTTCGGGCAGTTGAAACCAGATGAGGACCGCGCTGCCGATCGCGAGCAGCGAGACGAAATAGAACGGCGCCAGAAGATCAATCACAGAGAGCACAACAATGCCGGGGCCGAGTGCGGTGCCGAGGCTGAAGGCGGCGTTGATGGTGGCGATGCCTTGCAGGCGTTCCGACTTGGTTGTGCGGTCGGCAACATAGGCTTGCGCCGCCGGCGCGGTGCCCGATCCGAAGATGCCGTAGAGAGACCGCATGGCGATCATCGCCGGGAAAGCGACGGCTGCGGAAATGATGTGGCGCAAGCCCAGTTCCAGCACGAAAGCGAGCAACGCGAAGGACACGCCGAAGGCGACAAGGCCCAGCAGCATCACCGGCTTGCGGCCCAGTCTGTCGCTTTTCTGGCCCCAGTAAGTGGAAGAGAAGACCCAGATCAACGCTGAGACCGATACGATGGAGGTCATTTGCAGCGCGCTCATGTTCAGTTCGCGCGCGGCGGGCGGCAGGATGGCGTAGAGCACGGTTTGCCCTGCGCCCATGCAGACAAGGCTGAGGAACAGGATGATGAAGGCGCGCTTGCGTTCCGCAGGGGTGGTGACGCGGGCAAAGGCTGCATCGAGCGCCGCATCTTCCTGCGCTTCGGTGTCGGCCTTTTGGGGGGCGGGTTCATCTGAGTTCGACATGCGCGGAAAGCAGCGTAAAGCGCTGCTCCCGTCAAGCGTCAGTTCAGGCGTTTGAAGCGCACTTGCGCCGTATCGCTGCGGCCTTGCGCATCGACCACTGTGATGCGGGTGACGCCTTCGCCATCCGGCGTCAAGGTTATGGGCTGAAAACGGTCAAAACTGCCGAGCAGGCGGCCATTGACCAGCCATGTCAGCGGTTCGCGCCCGCCGGTCGCCTTTAACGGAACACCGCCATCGTGACTTTGGGGCAACGGTACGGTGGCGCCATTGGGCGGGAAGGAAATGGACGGCGGCGGGATGGCCGTGACCACACGCTGCTCGCGATCTTTCAGCCGGGCGAAGTGCTGGAGGCCGATGGGCAGTTGATCCGCATGTGTGACCAGGAGGGCACCTGCGGGCGGCGCCATGGGCGCGCGCTGATCCGGCGGCAGGGCTTCAAAGACTTTCAGCAGGATAGGGGCTGCGGTTTCGCGCCCCACATGGTCGGCACGCGGGGCGCCATCGGCCCGGCCGACCCAGACGCCAACCGTATAATCATTGGAAAAACCCACGGCCCAGGCATCGCGATAGCCATAGGAGGTGCCGGTTTTGAAACCGATGCTGCGTTTGCGCGAAAGACCCTGCCCCATGGCCCAACCATCGGGCAGGCTGACGCCCGTCAGCACTTTTTGCAGATAGAAGGCGGCGACCGGGCCGAACAGGCGTTTGGGTGATGTGTCCGGCGCGTCTTTGGTGAAGCGAAGCTGTTCGGCCATGCCGCCATTGGCGATGCCGGTATAGAGCATGGTGAGATCGGCAAGGCTGATGCCGAGGCCGCCGAGTGCAACAGGCAGACTTGGGCGGGTTTCGCGCGTGGGGAAGGAGAGCCTTGCTCCCGCGTTTTCGAGTGTTTGCGTGAAACGCAAAGGACCGACGCGTTCGAGCACCATCACTGCCGGAATATTGAGCGACATGCGTAAGGCGGCAGCGGCGGTGACCTCCCCCTGAAAGCCGCCATCGAAATCACGCGGGGCATAATCCCCGAACTGTGTGGCCTGATCCTGCATCAGACTGGCGGGGTGCAGGACAAGATCGTCAAACGCCATGCCGTAGATGAGTGGCTTCAGCGCCGAGCCGGGTGAACGGGCGGCCGCCGCCAGATCTATTTTTCCGGCGGTGCCCCAGTAATTCGCGCCGCCGCTATAGGCGCGCACCTCGCGCGTTTTGTTTTCGGCAACGACGATGGCGATGCCTGCGCCATCATCCATATAGCGGGTTTCGCGCGTGGCCAGTCTTTCGATGGCGGCTTGCAGCGGCGTATCGAGGGTCGACACGATGTGATGGGTTTTGCTGCGCGCGGCGAGGCGTTGGGTGAGATGTGGCGCGCGCATGGGTAGAGCAAGGCGCAGTGAGGGCACGCCTTCGTGATGGGCGGATATTATGTCGGCAGCGGTGATAACGTGCTGTTCGACCATGCGGGCCAATACGTGATCGCGGCCATTTCTGGCGCGCAGCATGTGCCGGTCCGGGCGCTGGCGTTCAGGCGATTGAGGCAGCGCGACCAGCAGGGCGGCTTCGGACAACGACAGGGACTTTGGCTCTTTGCCGAAATAGGCAAGGGAGGCAGCGCGCACGCCCTCAAGATTGCCGCCGAAGGGGGCCAGCGTGAGATAGAGCGAAAGAATTTCGTCTTTTGTGTAGCGCCGTTCGAGTTGCACGGCGCGCACCATTTGGATCAGCTTTGCGCCGATGCTGCGCGGGCGCGGCTCCAGAAGGCGGGCGACCTGCATGGACAGGGTGGAGGCACCCGATACGATGTGGCGCGATTGCGCAAGCTGGGTGACGGCGCGGGCAAGGGCCAGCGGATCGACACCGGGGTGGGAATCGAACCGCTTGTCCTCATAGGCTTTGAGCAAAGTGAGATAGCGCGGCGAGACATCGTTGACCGTTGTTTTGAGCCGCCAATAACCATCTGCCGAAAGAAAAGCGCGCAGCAGCGTGCCGTCGCGCGCCACCACTTCGGTGGAAACTGTGTTCGCTCGTGTCATATCGGGCGGGAAGGCCCAATCGGCGGCGCAGACTGTGCCGAGCAGCCCGATTGCGATCAGACTGATGCGCAGGCGTCGCGACATAGGCTTTGCGATCATTGGGTGATGGTCAGCTTTTTCATCTCGGTGCGGGCACGGATGGCGGGGGCGTACATATCTTCCACCGTGACCGCGGGCAGGACGAAGTGGCCCGGCGTGACTGCGCGCGCGATATAGGCGATGCGGAAATCTGGCTGATCGACCTTTTCGCGGAAGGTATAATAAGCGGGCCAGCCGATGGAGAAGGAAGCGAGGAAGCGATCATCGCGTGCAGCGCGCATGGTGGTGGGCGTGAGCGTGCCGAGGAAGGGGTAGGGCTTGGCGTCATCGCCGCTCAGAGGCATTTCGATTTCGAGCCCTGCGGGCAACAGATCAATTACGCCCATCAGATGTTCGCGGTTGTTCGCCATGCGGCCGGAGATGAGCACGATGACCCGCTCATTCTGTTTAAGATTGGCAAGATCGGCGGGCTGGCCGGACATGGTCCAGATGGATTTGCTTAAAGTAAGGCCGCTTGCTTGCGCTGGCAGCGCAGTGGCGGGCGTGCCCTGAACGGAGGTGTTGCGCCAGACGGCGGCATCGCCTGCATTTGCGAGCGTGAGCGTTTTTGCAAGATCGTTTGGCGTGGGGGACAGACGCACGGCGCCTGCCTGTTCCGCCACGGGCTTGCCGTTGAGGGTGATGTGGAGGGGGCTGCGCTGTTTGGAAAGCTCATAGGCTGCGCGCAGGATCCAGCCTTTTTCCTGGGTGGTTGTATCTTGCAGGCGCATGTTGAGGCCGTTGCTCTTTTTCACCAGTGCGGGGATCAGGCTGTCTTGATGGCTTTCCATCGCGAGGGCGATGGTGCCTGAGAGATCACGCACGAGGGAGCCGTAGTCGGTGCGGCTGTATTGCGCGTCATTTGCTTCCAGCAGCAGGGTGCGGGCGCGATTGAACTGGAGCGTGGCGCGGCTTTGATCGCCCGCACTTGCGGCGGCAGCGCCGGTGAGGGCGGCGGCCATGGCGGTTTTCATTTGCGGGCCGCGCGTATCGCTGAAATAGCGCAAGTCGCTGAGGTTCAACTGACCGAGACGCGCCAGAACATAGAAGGCATAGGCGCGGGCGTTGTCGCTTTGCGAATCTGAGGCGGCTGTCCGGCGTAGCCAGTCTGCTCCGCGCTGCAGGGCTTCATCGGGCACGAGATAGGTTTTGGCCTTGGCCTGCGCCACGAAATCGAGCGCATAGGCACTGACCCAGGAATCGGCGCTGCTGCCGGGCCCCCACATGCCGAAATCGCCCGCATAATTCTGCATGTCGAGGATGCGATCAAGCGACGTCTGGATGCGGGTACGCAAGGCCTGATCGGTGGGGAGGTCTGCGAGTTTTGCGACATCATTGAAATAAAGCAGCGGGGTGGCGGCGCTCACCGTCTGTTCGAGGCAGCCATAGGGATATTTGTCGAGCCAGCGCAATTGACCCGCGACATTGGAATAACCCGGTGCGAACGAGGACACAGTAAGCGCAACGCTTGAAGTGGAAGCGATAACGGGGGAGAGCAAGGCGCTATTCGCCGTGAATTTTGCCTTGGGCGGGAGGGCGGCGATGTCTTCCTGCACAATGTCCTGTTGCGGACTGCGCACTTCTATCGGCCAGCTATGGGAGAGGGCGAGGCCGGGGCCGTTCACCTTTATGGAAACGGTGCCAACGCCGATGGCTTTGGCAGTGAGGCCAACTGGTAGCAATGTGCGTTCGCCGGTTTTTAGCGTGTGAGTTTGTGTGGTGATTTCGGTGCTCAAGGGGCCGCTTGCCTGCACAGTGATGGTGTAGCTGCCGGGTTTGCCTTCCACATTGTCGAGATTGAGGCCTGCGGAAATATGATCCCCCGGCGCGAGGAAGCGTGGCAGGACAAGATCGGCGACCACCGGATCGCGCAAGGTGAGGGGGCGATCTGCATGGCCGAGCTTGGTGGGTGTGAAGGCAACGGCCATCAGGCGGAGTTCGCCATTGAAATCCGGCAGGTCGAGCGGCACTTGCGCGGTTCCGTTGGCGTTGATTTTTACAAGACCGGAGAACAGCGCCACAGTGCGGGTGGGCACGACGGCGAGCGAACGACCGCCAAAGGAATCCCCGCCTTCGCGCAAAGAGCCGATGGCGCCTTTTTCGCCTTTGATGAGACGCCCATAATCATCGCGCATACCCACGCCGAGGCGGCGCTTGCCAAAATAATAGGAGGCCGGATCGGGGGATTTATAATCGGTCAGTTGCAAGATGCCTTCATCGACCGCCGCCAGCGTGAGAAAAGCGGTTTCGCCGCGATCAAGACCTTTGATGGCGACCGGCAGAGAGACGCGCTGGCGTGGCAGCAGTTTTTGCGCACCGCCGATGGTGACGCCAAGCGTGCGCGGACTGTTATCGACACCGAGCCAGGCGACGCCGATGGCGCGCGCCGGTTCGCGGCCCGTTATGTCGTTGAGTGGGCGATAATGAGTGACAAGAACATAGGCACCCGCGCCCCAGTCTGCCGAGACCGGAATGTCGATGGTGGTGCCGGATTTGGGCGTGCGGATGAGTTGGGAGGAGAAGACGCGGTCACCGGCGACCACCACAAGCGCGCGGCCATCCGCATTTGGTTTGATGGAGACGCGCGCGGTCTGGCCGACGGCATAGGACGGCTTGTCTGCCGCGACCGGAATACGATCCGGCCTGTCTCCCGCCGCATTGGCGGCCCAGCCGGAATAGAAGCGATAGGAGGCAGACGCGCCGCTTTTAGGGTCAGTGATGACGAGGCGATAGGCGCCCCAGGCGAAGCCTTGCGCCAATTTTGCGGCGCTCTCTGCCTTGATGGAAAGCGTTCCACCGGAGATCAGGCGGTCGCGGGTGATGGCCTGATACTTCCACTGATTGCCATCCTGATACCATTGATAGGTCGTGGCCTCTTGCAGCCAGCTATAGGTCAGGCCATCGCGCGCGATGCGCTTGCCGCTGGCATCCACGGCAATCGCCTCAAACCCAGCGCGAATATTTTCGCCCACCGAACCGCCGGTGAAATTGGGGCGCAGACCGAGCATCACATCGCCGGTACGCAAGGGCAGGTCGACGGTTTGGGCCGTGGTGCGGCCACCGGGTTCGTGCATCGACACTTTCACCACCGCCTTCAGCGGCAGGGTGGTGGCGGCGAGTTCACCGATCTGGCCGGTGACTACGCTCACGCCACTCGCATTGGCTTGTGGCACGGTGAGGCTGACCAACACATCTTCGAACGAATCTTCGACACGGCCAAAGTGATAATTGGGGAAGGCGGCGAAGGGTTTGGGATCGCGCGTGATACGGGCTTCGCCATCGCCCGAAAGGCCTGCTGCGGGCGCGCCATAGAGAAAGCGTGTTTCGGCACGGATGGTGAACTCGGTTTTGGGATGCAAGACCTGCTCTTGCGGGGTGAGTACCACTTTCAGGCGTTGCGGCACGAAATCGGCTACGTCGAATTGCACCCGCCCAACAGGTTCGGCCTTGGGGTCGATATAGGCGGCGATCTGCCAGCGGCCTTGCGGCGCGCTCGCGTTAAGGGGAAGCGGCCAGACCGCTGTACCCGCCGCCAGTGCGGCACCGGGCACGGTTTTGCGCGCGACTTCCATGCCATCGGGGCGGGTGGCGATGAGGGTGAGGGGCGCATCGACCGCTTTGCCCACGCGGTCGCGCAGCATGGCGGTGGACTGAACCGTTTCGCCCGGGCGATAGACGCCGCGCTCGGTATAGATAAGCGCATCAACCGGGCCGGGCGTGCTGCGGCCGCCGACGCCGCGATCCGTCAGGTCGAAGGCCGGGCGGCGCAGATCGAGAAAGCTGAAATCATTGTCGCGGCCATAGGCCATCACCACCACGGGTTCATCGCCGCCTTTGCCGCGCATGAGGCCTGCGCCGAAATCGGCACGGCCGGTTGTGTCGGTGGTGGCGGTGGCAAGGATGGCGTTGTTGCGGGCGATCAGATTGAGCTTCACCCCTTCGAGTTGTTTGGCGCTGGCGAAGGAGCGCAGGAAGACGCTGAGACCGCTGGCGCCGCGAAAGCTGGTGAGCGCCATATCGGAGGCGATGACCCATTGGGCGGCGACGGGGCTGTAATCATATTCGTCCGCATTTTTCTTTTTATTGGCGTCGCTGGCGATGAGGACATAGGCACCGGGCGGCTTTCCCTTCAGTACCGCGTTTACGGGGATGAGGGTGGTGATGGTGCCGTTGGGCGCACTTCCCACCTCCATTGTGCCGGTCCAGACGGTGGAACCCTGATTGTTTTCGAGTTGTTGTTCGTCCCAGCGATAGAGCGCGGTCTGATCGAGCACGCCGCTTTCGAGTTGAGAGAGCAGGCGGTCGCCGACGCGGATGATCTTGAGTGACAGCTTTTGCACATTGACGGTCATCACCGGCACGCCGTCGCGATTGTTCCGCGGGAGGATGATTCCGCCGGTGAAGCTGACAAGTGCGGGCTTGTCTTTCAACTCGACAGCAATGGCTTCTGCGCCGCTGAGTTTTTCACCGCTTGCGGCGGGCAGGCCCGCTTTCAGGGTGAGGGAATAGGTTTTGTTGAAGTCAAAGCCAGCGAGGCAGAGCCGGTCATCGGACACGCGTGCGGCGGTCGCGGTTTTGGGATCGACGGTGAAGTAATCATCGTAGCGTGTGTTGCCGCTGACATCGAGCTTGCGTGTGAAGACGAGGCAGGCTTCGGCACGCGGTTTGCTGGTGTCGATTTCGAGGCGGCGGAAGGCGAACTCCGGCGCTTCAGCTATCTGCTGCGGTGTTTGGCGGTGGACGAGGCTGGAGAAGAAGCCGCCGCTATTACTATTTTGCGTGGTGTTGCCGGTTCCGAAGAGGCCGAACTGCCAAGCCCCGAGCCCAACTGCAAGCGCGGCGAACCCCACAGCAGCGGTGACAAGCAAAGAGCGTTTCATGATTTTCCCCGAACATGACGACAAGACGCCGGTCAGCGGAAGAAGCGTAGCGTCACGTCTTCACCACCGCAAACAGGTGAATATTCGCGCGCAATTTTGACGGCAGAAAGGCCGACGCGCCGCGGTTGGAAATTTATTTTGGGCAGTCCAGCCGCGCATGCGCGAAAGTGCAGACGCGGGTGATGGTTCCATCAACACCATGCACATCAACTTGCCAGTCTGTGCCACGCCGGGTCATCAGGAGAAACCCGAAGCCGGGCAGCGAAATGCCATCCTTCACACGCCAGCCGCCGAGATTGACACCTGAGAGGTCGGAGAAGGCGCTGTCGAGCTTGTCGCCGCCATTGCCTGCAATGAGCTGGGGCGGCTGGCCTTCGGTGTAGTTGATGGCTTCGAATGTATGGATATGGCCCGACAACAACAGCGAGACGGGCGCGAGCACGCGGCGGCCATCGAGGCTTGCGATCAGGGTGCGGTTGCCGCCCAGGCTGAGGCCAAACAAACGCACCGCGCCCGCGATGGGGCGATGCAGCGCAAGCCAGATGGGCGCAGGGCTAAGCGTTGCGAGGTTGCGGAACTCAGCGCGATAGACTTCGGCGGCGGCGCTATCGACGAGCTTGTCGGGCGCATCGGCAGTGTCCATCACCACGAGATTGGTAGCCCCCAGCGGCACGACATAGGGAGGGATGTGGCTTTCACACTGCGTTTTGAGCGCTATGGGGCCCATTAGCCGGAGCCAGCCGAGGCCGGCGCGATTGCAATCTTCGTGATTGCCGCGCACCAGCACGATGGGGGCAGCTTGCAGCATGGGGGCGGCTGGGGAAAAGAAATCGGCAGCCCAGGTCGGCCAATTGTCGCCAAAGGGGCTATTGCCGCAAAGTTCGGCCTTCCGGCGCGGACAGGGCGTTTCGCGATAGAGATAATCACCGACATGCAGCACCAGATCGGGCTTTAACGCGGCGGCCTGTTTGGCGATGCGTGCGAAGGGCCAATGCTCTGGGTCGTTGCAGGCTTGCACCGCCCAGCCCGTTACGCGGCAGCCGGTATCACCCAGCACCAGAATGCGGTTTGGCGCGGGGCTTGGCAGCGGCAAGGCAATTTCAGGTGCGGCGGCTGGAAGGAGGCTCGCGGCCTTTGTGTCTTTGGACAGAACGAGGCTGCACAAACGGGGGAATTTCCCATTTGGTTCGGCGCGGGTTTGCAGGGGGATACGTTTGCCGCCGGTGCTGACGGCGGGGCACACCGCATCGCTGACAACTGCGCGCACGTCTGGCGCGCCGCCGGGGGCAAGCTGCACCCAGTGAGAGAGAATTTCTGCGCTGGCGCAGAAGGGCGCGAGCGTGAGGAGGAGGGCAAGGCCAAAGATTCGCATGGGCGGACTATGGCGGGAAAATGTGATGCGGGCGAGACAGGCGCGCCCGCATCTCTTTATGCGATCTTTTAGTCAGGCACCCGCAACAGGGGCCCAGTTACCATGGAAGCCGAAGGGCACGCGGCGCGGCAGTTCGGCGGTGGCGATGGGGCCTTTGGCGATGTCCTGCGCTTCGAGCACCACCAGATCGCTGCGGTCCTCATTGCCGCGATAAACGACGGCGAGAATCCAGCCATCGCCTTCGGCAGTGCTGCGCTCGACGAAAACGGGCTCGCTGGTCACATCGCCTTTGGCGAAGCTGTGACTCTGGCGCTTGCCGGTTTGGGTGTCGAAATGGGCGATGGTGTTGAAGCTGGCAAAGACCTCCGGGTCGGATTGGGCGGCGAACCAGCCATGGCGATAGGCAAGGCCTGCTTTGCGATCATCGATCCGGGGGAATTCGCCTGACAGATCATCCAGCGTTTCGCGGTGGATGGTGTCGGTGTTGGCGGCCAGATCGAATGTCCAACGCCGCAAAACCGCCGCTGCCTGGAGACCGGGGGAACCATCGACATTGGGGAAGAGTGGCGCGACGGGATATTCCATCACGTCGGCGAATATCTTTGTGCCCTCTTCCCATGTGTTCATCACATGGAAGACGTAGTTGGGATCTGTTTTGAACCAGCGGATCTTGTCGATACTTTCGCGGCGCGCCAACACGCCGACATAGGCACCGGCCTCCGGCTCCCAGGCGAAAGGTGGCTGACCCTGCATGGCGCGTTCCAGACTGCCGGTGAGCGGCAGAACGGGGAAAAGCACGTGGCTGCGTGTGACCATGAAATCATGGATCATCGCGGCGTAGGGCGCATCGAACCGTTCGAGGCGCGTTACCTTTCCGCTCTTATCGACCACACCGAAGGCGACGGATTTGCTGAAGAAATCTTCCCCCGCCATATAGCCGAAGAACAGCATTTCGCCGGTTTCAGGATCAATTTTCGGATGGGCGGTGAAACGATGCGCATCGCCCGCATAGGGGATGTAGCCGCGCGAGGCGAGCGATCGCGGATCGACCTCAAAGGGTTGATGGCCTTCTTCCAGAGCAAGCAACTTGCCTGCGTGATAGAGGATGTTGGTGTTGGCGGTGCCGCTGTCCTTGCCGATCACATCGGGATCGCTGGTCATGGGATTGCCGAAGGTGCCGAACAGCGCCTTGCCCGCTTTGTTTTCCAGCTCCCATTTGGGGGTGCGGACATAGCGGTTGCGATAGCTCGCCTTGCCGTTTTCAAGATGGAAGGCGTGCAACATGCCGTCGCCCGCGAACCAGTGGTAATTATCATCGCGCGGCTCGAATTGCGGGTTGGGGCCGGTGCGGTAGAGGCGGCCTGCAAGTTCACGCGGCAAGGCGCCTTTGATGGTGAGATCGGAGAATTCATCTTCGCTGCGCAAGGGCGCGAAATTGCCGCTGAGATAGGGGCTGATGCGGGGGGGTGCGTTCATGACAGGTCTCCATGATCCGGTGCATATTATACGATGTAAATTTATAATGTAAGATATAAGCTTTGGCAAGTGATGAGGATAAAGATTCGTGCCGCGCACCTTAAGGCCTTCTGAAGTCGAGCAATTTCGAGATCGTCTGTGTGACGTGGCGGCGCGCTTGTTCGCCGAAAAGGGGGCCGATGGCTTCACCTTGCGTCAGCTTGCGGGCGTGATGGGGGTCAGCCCGATGACGCCCTACCGCTACTTCAAGGACAAGGACGACATTCTGGCGGCGGTGCGTACGCGGGCGTTTGATATGTTTTCTGAAGAACTGGAGCGGGCCTATAGGAATGGGGCCACGCCGGTGGATCGCAGCAATGCGGTGGGCATGGCCTATGAGCATTTCGCGCGCACACATGCGCAAGCCTATAAATTGATGTTCGATGTTTCGCAGCCGCATGAAGACTCCTATCCCGAACTGGTGCGGGCGGGTGCGCGGGCGCGGCGAACGCTGACGCAGCATCTCGAAGATTTGATCGCGGCGGGGATTATTAAAGGCGACCCGGTGCTGATTGGCACTGTGGTCTGGTCGGCGCTGCATGGAGCACTGATGCTGGAGCTCGCTGGCAAACTGCCGCCCGGTTACGATTTTGCGCGCATCCGCGACGAGATTTTTGGCGTTGTACCCAAAGCCTATGGCGTGGCTCCGCCGCAATGAGCAGTCGCAAATAAAAAGGGCGCCGGTTACCCGGCGCCCTGGAAGTTAAAAGATCAGACGATCAGAAGTTTGCTCCGACCCGGACACCAAAGGTGCGCGGATCGTTGAGGAACAGGTTGGTATAAAGGCCCGAGCTTGAGCTGGTCAGATACTCGCCCGTCACATTGGTATCGTCGAACACGTTCTTCACATAGCCCACGACATACCAGGCATTTTCAGGCGCGCTGAAGGTGATGAGGGCGCTGGTGGTTTTGCCCGATTTGATCTTGTCGGCAGCGGTGTTGAAGATCCGACCCCACATATCGGCGCTCCAATAGAAATCCGCGCGCGGGGTAATCGAATATCCGCCGTCCAGATCGAAGCGGTATTGCGCACCGACGCTGATCGTCCATGGGGGGGTATTCTGCAACTCATTGCCCTTCAGGCTTTGCGGGATACCAAGCGCCTTGTTGCCATTGGTATCGGAAAACGAATACCCGAAGGCGTTAAGCAGTGGCGAAAGCGCGCCATTGCAGCTGCCGAAGTTGGCCAATGCAACACCATGGCTTGCAAGTGCCGCCGATCCGCCAGGCGGTGCAAAGAAGACGCCTGCAGCCGCTGTGCCGGCGGCAGCCGCTTGGAACGCAGGGTTATCCGCCGGCGAAAGCGGCTGATTAGGCGCCATATAGATCACGCAGTTCTGACTGATACTACCGCCCAGCGTCGCATCTTTGACCAGAACGGCATTTTTGGCGCCGCCGGTTGGATTGCGTTGATCCACGATGGCGCTGTCGCCAATGCGCGAGTTTGTATAGCCGATATTCATGTCGAACTGCAGATTGTCTGACGGGACAAAGAGGAATTGACCTTCAAAGCCCCACAGTTTGGCATCCACGTTCTGATTGACCGATGTGTTCGCGATGATCGTGGAGACTTGCAGGTTCTTGTAATCGTAATACCACGCCGAGACATTGGCCTGGATTGCCTGCGCGATGATATTTTTGGTCCCGACTTCAAAGGCATTCACGCTTTCCGGCGCATAGGTTGTAGGCACGCCGAAAACCGGCTGCAATGCAGGATCAATACCGGGGTTGAACCCGCCCGCTTTATAGCCGCGGGAATAGCTCGCATAGACATTGGTCGAGTCGGTGAAGTCCACCTTTGGCGACCAGTTTGCAACCAGTCGCCCGGTCCACTTGCTGAAGGTCACATGGTTGACCTGATAGGCATCGTTGCCAGGCGTAGAAACGTCAAAGTCTTTCTGATTTGTACGCAGCAAATCGGCGACCGCCGCATCCTCGCTTGGGGTCCCGAGGGGGACGACGCCGGGGGCAAGGAATATGCGGCCAATCTGCTTTTTCTCGTCGTTTGTAATGCGGGCACCGGCTGTGATTTTGAATTCATCCGGAATGACATCCCAATAGGCTTCACCGAAGATGGCTTTGGATGTCAGCCCGTTGAAGGCGCCGTTATTGTCATAATAGCCCGGATTGGTGCAGCCGACAGCCAGGCAATAGGAGCCAGATGGACCTCCATAGCCACTTGTGGTTCCGTTGCCCTTGTCGGTCAGTCCACCGAGGATAGAACCGACCACCATGAAGGGGTAGTCGAACGTATTGGCGAGCACATAATAATTGCCCTGACTGGTTGCCCGCAGATAGTAGCCAGCAACCATGAAGTTCAGCGGGCCTTCAAAGTTGGTGTTGAAGCGCAGTTCCGCCGAATATTGCTGGCTTTCGATATTGGATTGGTCATAGGCCGACACAGTGTTGGAATAGCTGCGGATATTGCCGCTTCCAAGCCCGAGACCTCCTACTGCCGACACCGGCAAAGCACCGTTAACAGACAGAAAGGGCGCATAGATACTTGCGTAAGCCGGGCTTATCAGCGCTGCCAGCGTGCCAAGATAGGTCGCCTTTGCGGTTGCGAGTGTTGCCGGATCGAACGGTTGTCCACCGACGTTGTTGTAACTCTCCTGAGAATAGGTGGTGTGATAGTCATACCCGCCTACGAATGTTGCATCCAACCAATCTGTCAGGCGCTGCTTCGCGTTCACGGCAAAGAATTCGTCTTTGGCGTGATAGATTGGCGCGAAATCGGTGTTGACCTCGCGCAAATCTGCGGGGTTCAGCACGCTCAAGGGGGCAGGCAGTACCGGCTGCTTCGTGAGATCAAACAACCCCATATTGGCGAATGTACTGGCAAGAGCGGGGTTCACAGCCGCCCCAAAGCCTGCCAGCGCTTGCCTACTGGAGGCGATGGTTGCCAGGGTGGAGTTAAGATTGACCACGCCATTGCCGAGCGAATCCGGCAAGCAGCCAAGAACACCTGTCGGGTCTGTCGCGCATTGTTGTTTGCGCGAGCGCATCTTGCTATCGGCTTCGTGCGAGAACGACCCGGTTACGTCGATGGTAGTGTTTTCGGTTGGCTTGAAGCGCAAGGTGCCGCGCACGGAATAGGTATCTTCGCTGTCGATCCGGCTATTGTCGGCAATGTTTTTCACATAACCGTCATGGCGCACCCAGTCACCGGCGAGGCGCAGGCCCGCAACATCGGTGATGAGCGGAATGTTGACCATGCCCTTCAATTCCGCCGCATTATAATTGCCGTAGCTGCCTTCGGCCGCGGCCGAGAAGGTATCGAGCTGCGGTTTGGCGGTGATGATATTGACCGAACCGCCGGTGGCGCCGCGTCCGTAGAGTGTGGATTGGGGGCCGCGCAGGACTTCGACACGCTCCAGATCGTAGAAATTGGCTTCGGCGAGCGGGGGATTGACCAGGAACACGTCGTCCTGGTGCACGGCGACGCCTGCTTCCGCGTCATAGCCTACGCCGGTGAGGCCGATGCCGCGGATTTGGAAGTTGGAGCCGGTGAAGTTGCCCTTTGTATAAGAGACGTTGGGGGTGGAAAACTGGATGTCCTTGAATTCGCTGACCTGATGGGCGGCTAGATCTTCCGCCGAATAGGCGGTGACGGCGATGGGGACGGATTGCACATCTTCGGATCGTTTTTCGGCGGTCACTACCACCGTTTCGATCTGCGCCAGCGCGGGCAGAACGATGGCGGATGTGATGAGAAGCGTGCCGATGAACGTGGCAGTGCGACCAGTGCGCGGACGTTGGAATTGCATTGCAAAAACCTCCCCTGGAACCAGCGTTTGAAGTGCCGTGTTAGGAGAACAGTCTAGATGCTCGCTTTTGGCCGACAATGGGTGGCCAAACGATGCTTTCGGAGCGTGTGAAACGGGCAACAGTTGTCGCACCCCCCTGGGGCGGACTCTGCGCCGTTGAATTTGTGGCGGCGCAGTATGCTGAAAACATGCGATAAACATTACACAAAAACCGCCATACCCGAATCTTTGACATGCGCTGCACACAGAAGAACGCCGGGACTATTTTTGCGGTGCGAAGAAAAAATTTGTGCGCGCGAAAAACAAATTCCGCAGCTGATGCGCACATGCGACGGGGCGGGTGATGGAACTGTATGTTCGAAAAACACAAAAGGCGGACCCGCATCCAGACCCGCCTTCGGCAGCGAAGTTCAAGGCAGGCGGGCGTGCGTCTGAGGAGACGTCACCCGCACCTTTGTAGCTTCGTCCCTGGGCTTCGCGGGTTTGGTCCGCATGGGTGGCGCGCAAGTTCGTGCCCTTGCCCTGTATGGCCTTGCGGTGCGGTTTGGCTTGTTGAAAGCCTGATGGGCATCTGACCTCTGCTTAATTCCAGAGTAAGATACGATGCCCATCAGAAGGTTTCAAGACCTATATAAGGATATTTTTCATATAACTACCCGCCGAGGCCTATGCTTGCCTTGGCGAAGGGGCCGTGGAAGGCGCGGTCACGGTTGTCCCGTGACGCAAGCCCACCGTCCATCGCGCCGAAGAATATGTCGGCGCGGTAGCCAAAGCTGACCTTGGCATTGTCGGATTTGAAGGTGACGCCTGCGAAGCCACCGAGGTTGGGGACGATGCGTTTGTTGGAACGATTGAGAGACCTGTTGTTGGGTGTGATCAGTAGCGTGCCGCCGGAGCCTAGAGCGCCTTTGAGATAATGGTCGACGCTTTGATAATACCCATCGTCCTTCTGGCGGCCGAATAGGACGGCGGCATTGATACCCCAATCCGCCGTTATCTCACTGGCTTCAGGATTGCCTGCGACTTTGATTTTGCCTTCCCAGGACAGGGACGGCCCTATGCCGCGGAAGCTTCTGTCGATATGTGAGTCTGCAAAATAGCTGTGCTTCCAGTTTTTGGAGAATTCATAGAAGTTTGGCGCTAAATACTGAACCGGCATCGAGTAAAACTGTGTATTCATGTTTGTTGTGAACTGCGCATAACGAACGCCCAGCGAAAGCTTTGAGCCGGATTGCCCACCGGACAGGCCCAAACCAATATCCTTGCCTGCACTGAAATCGAGGATCAGATGCGATTCCCTGACATTGACTTCGGTATGGTTGGAATTGGTATAGGGAAAATTGCCCACCAGATATTTCGGGTCTGTCGGGGCGCGGCCGTTCGTCAGTCTTTTTGTATAGCGGGCCTGCTGATGCAGATTTTTCTCCCCATTTGAACGCCCGTAACGGACGGCCGCAACGAAGCTCCAATCCGTGCCTTGCGGCGAGAAGGAAATGCTCGCATCTCCATCCACGGCGTAACGCGGCAGCCTTTGCAGGCTGAGTGGTGAGACCTTGTTTAAGGGAAGGCCAGCATTATTGATGGTGAAATCCGGCGCGAAGCGGTCTTCGCCGCCGCCGATGCGCTGCAAGGATCCGCCCAGCTCTATCCAGACGGTGGGGCGATCTGTTTCGCTTGCGCTTGCAGCGCCGCTTGCGATGACGCTGGTGAGCAGCGCGAGGGCGGATGCTGTTGTCAGCAGGTGCCAGCGCAGATCTGCTGTAGGATTTTTTGTGGTGTTGAGTTCGCTCATTGTGACGGTCCCCCCGTGATCTCAATTGTTGTTCCCTGCTTTGCGAGATGTCGCGAGAAGAAGGGAAGACAGAGGTGAGATACCTTTGTGCGCTGACCACCTGGGTTCCCTTCCCTCCCCCGGCCCAAGGCCGGGGTCGCCGGGAATGACAGGTGAAGTTGGTTGTCTGGATAGTTCATACGCTGTGGCTCGGCCCCCCTTGCATCGCGCTGGTGCGCGATGCTCGCCGGAAATGACAGAGGTGGGTTGTTGTGATTGTTGTTTGTCATGGTGCTCACCAGTTTCTTGTCAGGCGCACGCCGATCAGTCTTGGATCGGTGAGGAAGACGTTGGTGGTGAGGCCGACATCGTCCGGGTTCAGGAAGGTGCCGGTGATGGCGGTTTTGTTGAACACGTTCTTGATGTAGCCCATGGCCTGCCAGCCGCTTTGGCTGGTGAGGATGAGCGACAGGTTGACGGTGCTGTAGCCGCGGACGCGATCATAGGGATCATCGTTAAAGACGCGGCCCCAGAAGGAATCCTGCCAGTAGAAATCTGTCCTCAGCGTACCGGCCCAATTGGCGGACAGCGGCATGGAATATTGTGCGCCGAACGACACCGTGAATTTGGGCGCGTTGGGCAGTTCGTTGCCGCTCAAATCTTTGTAGAAGCCTTCGCCATTGTTGGGGGCGGGGCCTGCGCCGCTATTGGTGGCATCCGGACTGACCGGATCGAAGCCATGATAGTCCGGCATGTTCAGCGCGCTCGGTGGGATGGTGCGGCTATACCATTGCGGGTCGGGCGTGTAGGGAAGCTCGGTCACCGGATCGGAATGTTCGTTATAGGCGTTGGCGCAGGCGAACACGGTGGGGTTACCCACACCATATCCCGCCTTAATGCTGTGCTGGATAAGCGCCGCCACGACATATTTCGGCAGGATGCAGTTGGACGCCTGGGTTGCGAAGGGCTTGAACAACATCCAGTCGGGATTGCCCGCAGTGCGATCCATCAGGTCGATGGACTTTGAGCCTTTGGCGAGCTTGGTATCTTCCCAGCCGCCCGCGAAATTGAAGCGCAGGCCCGGAATTGGCTCCCAGTTGCCTTCCACCTCCGCGCCGATGATCCGCGCATCGAAATTGCGGTTGATCGAGGTGCGGTCGATGATCTCCGAAATCTGGTAGCCTTTGTAGTCGTAATAGAAGCTGGTTGCGTTGAAGGTGAGCGCGCCATCCAGCAGGGTGTTTTTCGAGCCGAGTTCAAAAGCGTCGATGAATTCCGGCTTGAAGGTCAGCGGATGGATGGGGAAGCCTGTCTCCTGCCCTGTCAACGTCAGCAGAACCGCGCCCGGAGGATTTGCGCCGCCCGCTTTATAGCCATGGGCATAAGAGCCATAGACCAGCGTTTGATCGGTGAAGTTCAGTTTGGGCGTCCAGTTGAGCGCCAGACGACCAGTGAACTCACCCCAGCGCTGATCCACCGCGCCGGTGGCCGGATAGCCCCAACCGGAGGCGAGAAATTCGCTCGGGATCAGCGTGAAATGCTTCTGGTCGATTGTGTAGCGGATGCCGCCGGTCGCCTTCAGATCGGGCGCTACGTCGAGATAGGATTCACCGAAGGCGGCGTAGGAGTTCAGCACATAGGGGTTCTGGCTGAGGAAGTAGTTGTGCCCCTTGTCGTTCAGACTGCCGATGGGATTTGGGTCGATATAGGCGCAGGCGTTCACATTGGGCTGACCACCGCCTTGTTCCGGATCGCGATAATTATGCCCGTTACCACTTATGAGACATTGGGAATTGTCTGAGATGCCCGGCTGCCAGACACCGCGATCAAGGCCCGGCCCCGCGCCGGTGAAGCCGCCACCCTCATCCCACGCGAAGGCCGACAAGGAATTGATGAAGACGTAATAATTTTCAATCGTCTCATAGTGCATGTAATTGGCACCGACGCTGAAATTGAACGGCCCGCTCAGGCTGGAGGCCAGCCGGAATTCCTGATTGGCTTGCCAGGACTTTGCCTTGACAAGATCCTGCGCGATCAGACGGTTGCTACAGCCCAGTTGCGGATCGCAGAACACCCCATTGACGATGAGACCTGCTGAGGAAGGAGGGTACGTTTTGTTCTGGATGAAGAAACCGGGCTGTGTGTTAAAGCGATTAAAATCCTGCGTGGCCCAGAGGAAGTCGTTGTTAAATCCAGTTTGCGAAATGAATTTGAGCGCTGGCGATATGCGATAATCCACATTGAGCATCAGCGTATCGCTTTTGGCTTTGTAGATTGGATCGAGGGTAGACTCGATCACACGCAGATCACGCGATTGCGTTGTGCCGGCATAGGGATCGCGCCCGCCCACGGCCAGCCCGTTGTAGAGCGCGCCTGTGTAGAAGGCGAGAGAATAGCCATTGGGGACCTGAAACGCCTCGTCGGAATAGAGCGAGGTCGGCAAACAGCCCTGGCTGAGATAGGACGGGCTGATAAGAAATACGTTTCCTACACCGGGCACAGGCGTACCGTTTACGTCTGTCGGGCCGGGATCGCGTTTGCAGAGCTGTTTGCTGGAGCGCAGGCGATCATCATCTTCCTGGAAGCGTTCCCACATCAGGGTGGTGGAGATGCTTTCGCTTGGTTTCCACGCGAGTGTGGCGCGGGTTGACCAGAGGTTGCGGCCGTCGATGGCCTGACCGGTGAGGTCGTTGGTGGAATAGCCGGAGCGTTTTGTCCACTCACCGGCGAAGCGCAAGGCGAAGCGATCATCCACGATGGGAAGATTGACCATGGCTTCGAGGCGGCGTTGTTTGTAATTGCCGAACTCGGCGCTGCCAGAGGCTTCGAACTGATCCGACGGTTTGGCGGTGGTGAGGTTCACCACGCCTGCGGTGGCGTTGCGGCCATAAAGTGTGCCTTGGGGGCCGCGCAGAATTTCCACCGAGGCGACGTCGAAGAATTCCTGCTCGAAGAAATGGTTGCGGATGAAGGGCATGTCGTTGAGGGCGACGGCAACTGCCGGATCGGTGGTCACCGAAATGGCCTGTGTGCCGATGCCGCGAATCTGGATGCTGTAGCCGCTGAAATTGGTTTTGGTGAAGGTCATGTTGGGGACTTGTTTGATCAAGTCCGGGCCGCCAGCTGTTTGTGTGGCGGTGAGTTGTTCCTGGCTTAAGGCCGTGATCGCAATCGGGATGGATTGCACGTCGCCGCCGCCGAGCTTGGACGATGTGACGGTGACGGTTTCGACGCTGTGGGGGGCTGCGGGTTCAGCCTGGGCGATTTGAAAGGTTTCTTTCAGCGCCTCTGCTGCGGCGGATGTACCGCGCACGATGGCGAAGGCGCCCGAAGAATCGCGCCGCATGGTGAAGCCGGTGCCGGAGAGGATGCAGCTGAGGGCGGCATCCTGTGTGAGGTCACCTTGCGCGCCTTTGGTCCGCACGCCTTTGATGGCCTCGCCCGACACGATGACGGAGGCGCCGGTCTGGCGCGCATAGCTGCCGAGTGCGGCTTTCAAGTCGCCGCTTGCGATGTTGAATTCTTCGGCGCTGGCGGTGGTTGCCAGGCATGCGATGCAGGCGCCCGCGAGAATGGCGGATTTGAATGAAAGATGGTCCAAGAATACCCCCCTTTGAACTTTGCGAAAGTGATTGCCTTCCCTCAGGCGTGGTTCACTTTGTGATGATGACGGTGCTGCCGTTTTTGCCGGTATGCAGATTGAAGACTTGTGCGATGACGCGGGCGAACGCCTCGGCATCGGTGGTGCGGAAGGTGCCCACCACGGGCAGATGGGCGACCGAATGTGCGACGGTGAGTTTTTCGGCGTTGTAGCGATTGAACTCTGCCGCCGCGTCGGCCAGCGTGGTGTTATCGAAAATCAGCAGGCCGCGTTGCCAGCCGAGCGACTCTGCGAGGGCGCGGGCGGGTTTGCGGGTGAGGGAGAGCCCGCGCGCGGTGGCGATGAGGACATCGCCTTGCGTCATGTCGATGGGCTTTTGATTGGGCTTTGCGGCGGTGTCGTAGGCGACTTTGCCTTCCATCACCGCGACTTCAAAACGGGCGGGCTCGCGGCGGATGCTGAATTTGGTGCCCAGATCGGTGACGGTGTGGGTGCCGGCGAAAACCTGGAACGGGCGCTGGGCATTGTGGGTGACGTTGAAGAAGGCCTCGCCTTTTTCGAGCCAGACTTTGCGCGTCTTTCCACTGAGGTCGAGGCGCAGCGCGGTATCGGTGTTCAGCGCGATTTGTGAGCCATCGACCAGGGTGATGGTTTCGCGCACGCCGATGGCGGTGCTGTAGGACTGGCCGCGTGGGGCGGTGAAATAATCTGCGGCAGCAAAGCCGATCACGGCAATGACAGCGGCGGCGGCGCCCGCGCGGAACAAAGTGGGCAGCGCATCTTTCAGTGTTTCGGCCATGCGGCGGACGCGGGTGGGGCGCAGGACCACCAATTTATCCGCGCGTTGCCAGGCGGCTTCGGCGCGCAGGAGCGCCACTACATGAGCGTCGGATTGTGCGAGCCAGCTGTCGAGTGCGCCCTGCTGTGTCGCATCCCAGTTTCCGCTGTCTTTGGCGGCGACCCAGGCGCCAGCGGCGGCGCGGATTTCGGCGGCGGGGGTTTGGGTCATTTCGGTCTCCGCAGGCCTTCGCCGTACAGCGCGTCGGCAAGCTGGGTGACGCCATCGGCGATGTGGCGGTCTACCGTTTTTTCGGAAATGCCCATGCGTTGCGCGATTTCGCGGTGGGAGAGGCCCTCGATCTTGCGCAGCGTCACCGCCTGATGGCAGCGGCGGGGGAGGCGGTCGAGGGCGGCTTGCAACAGGCGCAGTTCTTCACGCGCGATCACCCAGCGGTCGACGCCCGGCTCATCTTTGGCGATGTTCAGGGCCTCCAGATCGGCCACGGCCTCTATCGAGACGATGGCTTCGTGGCGCACGCGGTTGAGGAGGAGGTTGCGCGCGACGGTGAAGAGAAAAGGTTTTGCCGGTTCGGGGATTTTTTTCAGCGCGGCTTGATAGACCCGCACATAGACATCCTGGCAGAGGTCTTCGGCCTCGGCGGTGTTGCGCAGGGCATTGCGCAGATATTGCATCAGCACCGCTTCGAGGGGCAGCACTTCGCGGACAAACCAGAGATGGACTTCGGCTGCACTCATTTCGGCCCCGGAAAGGCGCGGGTCAGCACCTTCACGACCAGGGTCGAATGTGTCCGCCATCGTCCACCAGCTTTCCGTCCGCATGGGATAACACGCATTGCTCACACTGGGAGAACACGCGGGGACTGCGACTTCCCCAGTCGCGGAATGGAAAAATGTGTGAGGGCGAGAGGGGCGGAAAGAGAAGGCGCTGGAATTACTTTGTGGAACAAATGGTTATGGCGAATTTTCTGGCACAGCGTTAACGCGCCTGGCTTGGCCGAATTAACCAGCGGATCGCAATTAATGGGATTTTGCGTGGTTGCAGAGAGATTTCGGCGCTCTTTTTACGAATTGGAAGGGCTTCCCAGCGAAAACGGCAGGAGAAGGGATGGGTGCAATGCCCCGACACTGCCAGTTTGGCTTGCAGATGCTTGCGCGCTTTGCCGGCGACAGGCGCGGCAATATCGCGATGATCTTTGCGATTGGCCTTCCGGCGGTATTGCTGGGGGCGCTGGGGGCGGTTGATCTTTCGGCAGTGCTGAACGATCGGGCGAAGATGCAGGCGGTGGCCGATTTTTCGGCGCTGAATGCCGCCAAGCAGCTTGCGCTCGACGCTTCCTCCGCCACGGCCTTGCGGGCCAAGACCGAAGCTGAAAGCGAGCTTGCCGATGTCGCGACCCGCTGGTCGCTGGCGATTGACGCCAAGGTGATCGAGGACGGCAAGGCGATACAGGTGACGGTGAACGGACACCGGCCATCCTATTTTCACGATCTGCTGCCCAAGGGAGGCTGGTCCTCGAAATCGGTCGCCGTGGCTGAAATCGAGGGGCTGACGCCGCTCTGCGTGCTCGGCTCCGGCGCGGACACTGGCGGGCTATTGGGGCTGGGGCTGCTTGGCAAATCCAAAGTCATTGGACTTCAGAACACGGCAACCCTCAGCGCGCCGGACTGTCTTGTGCAATCCAACAATGCGATCGCGGCGCAAAATGGCTCCACGGTTTCAGCCGCTGCCGTGCAGGCGGTGGGCACGGCCTCCGGCTCCATTGCGCCTGAAGCGATGACGGGGGCGGCCCCCATTGCCGACCCTTTCGCCTCCCTCAATACCAATGTGCCTTCGCTCTGCACCGATCTGAGCATTCTTTTGCTGACGGGCGTAAAATCGCTGAAGCCGGGGGTGCATTGCGGCGTGTACTCTGTGCTGAACAACGCCACGCTGATTCTGGAACCGGGCGAGCATTATTTTTTTGCGGGTACGCTGAGCCTTGGAAACAAAGCAAAGCTGATCGGCAATGATGTGGTGCTGGTGTTCGATGCGCTGTCGTTCTTCTCCTTCACCGAGCAATCGGACATTGAGCTGGAAGGACGCAAGAGCGGCAAGTTCGCGGGCTTTGTAATTGCCACCACGCCCGCCAACACCAAGACCTTCACCATTTCGACCACGGCGGCGCATAAATTGCTCGGCGTTGTTTATATTCCGAATGGGCTCTTGAGTATTTCCGGCGATAGCAGTGTGGCCGAGAAGTCGGCCTGGACGGTGGTGGTGGCCAAATCCATTCAGGTGAGCGGCGGCGCGACTTTGGTGGTGAATGCCGGATACAACGTCAACAACACGCCGCCGGTGCCGGTGGGGGTTGGGATGTCGGCGGGGACGGCGAGTGTGCGGCTGGTGAAATAGGCGGAGGCGATTTGCAATATCGCCTTACCCAATTTGCTTTAGAGAAATGCGGGTGCGGTAACCACTGGACCCCTCCCCGAAAATTCTCCGCTTCGCTGCGAATTGTCGATGTCGCTACGCTGGCGCTAGCTCCACCCTCAAGGGGAGAGTAAGAGGTCAGGTCACGCGCTCAGGCGATCTGGCGGGAAAGACAGGCTGACGTCTGTGCCTTTGCCAGGGGTGCTTTCCAGCGTGAGCGCGCCGCCATGTAACTCGACAAATTGTTTGGCCATGGGAAGGCCGAGGCCCGCGCCGTCATGTTTGCGGGCGAGGCTGCCATCGACCTGACTGAAGCGTTCCAAAGCGCGGGGGATGTCTTCTGCCGCGATGCCGATGCCGGTGTCGCGCACGATGCAGCATAGCTGACCATCGCGCACAAAACCTTCGACCGTGACGGCGCCGCCTTTGGGGGTGAAGCGCACGGCATTGGCGAGGATGTTCACCAGCGCCTGACGCACCAGGCGGCGGTCTGCCTGTAATATCGGCAAATCTGCGCCAAGCGCAGTGTTGAGGGAAAGCTCTGCGGTTGCGGCTTGCGGCTCGACCATGCGCAAGGCCTCGGCCACCACATCGGCAAGAGCGAAACGCTCCTCCTGCAAGGTGGCCTGACCTGCATCCATGCGCGACAGTTCGAGAATGTCGTTGATCATGCCGAGCAGATGGGCACCGCTGTCGCGGATGTCGGTGGCGTAGCGCTGGTAACGCGCATTGCCGATGGGGCCGAGGGCCTGGGCGTTGAGCATTTCGGCAAAGCCGATGATAGCGTTGAGGGGCGTGCGCAGTTCGTGGCTGACGGCGGCGAGGAACTGGGCCTTGGCCTCGCTGGCTTTGGCCGCGCCGCGCGAGGCTTCCACCAGCTCGCTCGATGTGCGTTCGAGATCGCGTTTGGTGCGTTCGACTTCGCTCACCCGATCGAGCAATTGCTGCTCGATGCGGTGGGCGCGATCCACGAAACGGATTTGATAGTTCAAGAGACGCCAGTTGATCGGTTTGACGACAAAGGAGGACGCGCCCATGGCGAAGGCGCGATCTATCGCCACCACATCCTCGCGGCCGGTGATGACGATGACGGGCAGGCGCTTTGTTGCCTCGTCGCTGCGCAGGGCTTCGAGCACGCCGAACCCATCCAGCCGGGGCATTTCGAGATCGAGCAGCACCAGATCGGCGCCGCTGCTGCGGATATGTGTTAACGCCTCTTCACCATCGCCCGCGACGGAGATGCGGCCTTTTTCGGAGGCGAGGTGGACCTTGGCGAATTCGCACAAAATGGGATCGTCATCCACGAACAGCAGGTGCAGCGGCTCGTCGAGCACATAGAAGAATTCATTCTCTGTGGCTGCTGCGGCCATCGCGCCTCTCCAATTGGAGCGCGATATTAAGGGGAGGGTCATTAATCCACAGTAACTTCACGGGCGATCTTTTTCGGGAACCGCTGGCGGTGACACAGCAAGACCGGCCCGGCGCAAAACGCCAAAGCACGTTGAGACGCAAACTCGTTCTTTTGGTCGTCTGCTCGGTCGGGCTGGCGGCGGGGCCGATTGCGGGCGTTTCGGCCTGGCGGGACGGGGCGCGCGAAGTGGCGCTGGAAACCGCGCGGCTGAGCGCGGCGGCCCGCGTTGTCGCCTCACTCGCCAGTCAGGCGGCGGCGGACAATGACCGGATGGGCGCGTTCCGCGCTTTGCGCTCCATCGCGCAGATGGACGATGTGGGCTATGGCCGGATTGAAGGGGCGAAGGGCACGCTGCTGGTGGAAACCGGCGCGGGCGTGCGCTTGCGCAGCGATGTGCGCACGGCGAATAAAAACGGCGCAGCCTTCTGGACGGAATTGTTCAGCCAGACTTCGGAAGTTTCTGCGCCCATTCTGTTTGCGGGCAAGCCTGTGGGGCGAGTGTTGTTGCTGGCCCAGACGCAAGGGATGGTGGCGCGTTTTCTCAGCAGCCTTGCGATCAGTCTTGGGGTTGCGTTGCTTGCGATTTTGGCGGGGCTGGCCATTGCCTGGCGCTTGCAGGAGCGCATTGCCCGCCCGCTGGTGGCGCTCACCCGTTCGATGCAGCGGGTGCAGGACAGCCATGATTACGATCAGGCCGTTTCTGTTGAGGCTGATGGCGAGACGGCGAGCCTTGTTTCGGGCTTCAACCGGATGCTCGGCGAAATTCGCGCACGCGATGCGCGGATTGCCGAACAGATGGCCGGGCTGGAAGATGAGGTGGCGAGCCGCACCGCAGAACTTGTGGTGGCGAAGGATGCCGCAGAATCTGCCAATCACGCGAAGTCGGATTTTCTTGCCACCATGAGCCATGAAATTCGCACGCCGATGAATGGCGTGATGGTGATGGCGGAAATGTTGGCGGCGGGGCAACTGCCAGCGCGCGAGCGGCGCTTTGCCGATGTGATTGCAAAATCGGGTGCGAGCCTTTTGGCGATCATCAATGACATTCTGGATTTCTCCAAGATCGAGGCGGGCAAGCTGGAGTTGGAGCGCGTTGCTGTCGATCTCAACGAGATTGCCGATGATGTGTTGAGCCTGTTCTGGGACCGGGCCTCCAGCAAGGGGCTCGACCTTGTCGCGTTTGTGGACCCGGCGACGCCGCGTCTTGTGGCGGGTGACCCGGTGCGCTTGCGGCAGGTGCTTTCCAACCTTGTGAACAATGCGATCAAATTCACTGAAGCCGGCGGGGTGTTGGTGGAGATTGCGCCGCAAAGCGATGGGCGGTTGCGCATTGCGGTACGCGATACCGGGATTGGCATTGCAGCGGACAAGATTGGCTCTGTGTTTGGCGCCTTCAGCCAGGCCGACCAATCTACCACGCGGCGCTTTGGCGGCACGGGGTTGGGGCTCGCGATCTGCAAGAAACTGGTGGATGCGATGGATGGCGCGTTCGAGGTGACGAGCGGGGTGGGCGAAGGGTCGTGCTTTGCGGTTTCGCTGCCGCTGGAAGTGATTGAGGCGGCGCCGGTTTGGCCGCGTCTTATACGGGAGACGCGTTTTGCGGTGGCGCATGAGGGTGTGCTGACGGCGCGTAGTTTGACGGACTATTTCACGCGAGCGGGATTTGCGGTGGCGCAAGCGGGCGCTTGTGATGTGGGGATTGTGCAGGCTGGGTCTATCGAGCGGGTTGAGGCGCGGCAGGTGATTTGTCTGACGTCTTATGGCGAATCCCGGCCGCAGGCTTTGTTGCGAGACGGGGCGGTGGCAGCGCTTCTGGTGCAGCCGGTGCGGCGGCGCGATGTGGCCGAACTTTTGCAGCGGCTTGTCGAGGGTGCGCCGCTGCATGTGGAAGATGGGGCGGCGGGCGCTGTTGCGGAAGCGATGCAGAGTTACGCGGGGGCGCGTGTGCTGGTGGCTGATGACAGCGCGGTCAATCGTGAAGTGGCGATGGAGGCGCTGGCCCGCTTTGGCATTACGGCGACGCTCGTGCATGACGGGCGCGAGGCGGTGGAGGCGGCGAAGACTCCGTTCGACCTGATCCTGATGGATGGCAGTATGCCGGTGTTGGACGGGTTTGAGGCGGCGCGGGAGATTCGCGCGCGGGAGACGGAAGCGGGGGCGAAGGCGACGCCGATTGTGGCGTTGACGGCGCATGTGGTGGGCACGGGGGCCGATGCGTGGCGCGATGCGGGCATGGATGGTGTGTTGCACAAGCCGTTCACGTTGAAGGCGCTGGGTGAGGTTTTGGCGCGGTATCTTGTGCCTGTGGCTGAGGCGCCTGTGATTATTGCGGCGGGCGCGGTGACTGGTCTTTCGGACAATGCGTTGTTCGACGCGGTAGTGGTAGAGCAGTTGCAGAGTTTTGCGGCGGTGGGGCGCGGCGATTTTGTGGCGCGGGTGCGGCGGCTCTATCTCGACAATGCGCCGAACTGTGTTGTGGCGTTGAAGACGGCGGAGGATACGGCGGCGGCGGCCTCTGCGGTGCATGCGCTCAAATCCATGAGTTATAATATTGGCGCGAAGGCGGTGTCGGAGCTTTGCGCTGTGATGGAGCAGGCGGCGCGGGCGGGGGTAATGCCGGACGCGCAGGCTGTTGCGGCGCTGGACGATGTGCTGAAGCAGACGCTGGCGGCGCTGGACGGGGCTGCGCCGGAGATTGACGATGATCGGCAGTTGATGGCCGATCTGGAACGCGCGATTGCGGGGGACGAACTTAGCCTTGTTTATCACCCGCAATTTGATGCGGCGACGCGGCAGATGGTGGGCTGCGAGGCGTTGGTGCGCTGGACGCACAAGACGCGCGGGGCGATTTCGCCTGTGCTGTTTATTCCGCTGGCTGAAAAGCATGGGCTGATTGGCAAGCTCACCCATTGGGTGTTTGACCGCATGATGACGGAGATGACGGGTGAGACCTTTCCGATTGCGGTCAATGCTTCGGCGATTGATTTTGCGCAAGACTGGTTTGTGCCTGATGTTGAGGCGCTGTTGAAAAAGCACCGGTTTGAGCCTGCCCGGCTTGAGGTGGAGATTACTGAGACGGCGCTTTTGGAGCATCAGGACAAGGTGCGGGCGAATATGGAACGCTTGAAGGCGCTGGGGGTGAAGATTGCGCTCGATGATTTTGGTGCGGGTTATTCGAGCTTGCAGCATTTGCGGCGCTTCCCGTTTGACAAGCTGAAGATTGATCGCGAGTTCATCACTGATTGTACGGCGGAGGTGCAGTCGGCCACCGTGATCCATGCTGTTGCCAGCATTGGGCGGGCGTTGGGGATGAAGGTGGTGGCCGAAGGGGTCGAGTCCGAGAACAATGCGCGGTTTTTGAAAATTGCGGGCGTTCATGCCTTGCAGGGCTATTTGTTTGGTGAGCCTGTGGGGCGGGCGGCGTTGCTGGAACTGGCGGCGCCGCCGACTGTGCTTTCGGCCTAGCGCGAAAGATTTACGCCGACGCGGACCATGCGGGGCGCATCCAGGCTGATGATGGGTGCGGGGGTGCCTGCGCTGGCGGTGGTTTGGACGGCGGCGTTGAACAGATTGTCGGCGGCTATGAAGAGCGAGATGTTCTCCTGCACGCGATAGGCGATTGTGGCGTCGAGTGTGGTGGCGGGGGCAAGGACCAAGGTGTTCTGGTCGTCGGCGAAGCGTTTGCTTTCAGTGCGTAGGCTGGCGGAGAGGGTTAGGCGCTCTGTGGGCTTGGCGTCTATGCCTGCTGTAAGTGTCCACCTTGGGGCCTGGGCGGGGCGTAAGGATTTTGTGTGCGCGTCGGTGAGGGCGAGGGCGGCGCGGACGGTGAGATGCGCGTCCCACCGGTAACTCGCATTGGCTTCTATGCCGGTGGCGTTGATGTTTCCGGCGTTGCGGCGCTGGAAGACGTTTGGGGCGATGGTGACGTTGGTGATGGCGTCGTGGAGCTGGTTGAGGAAGATGTCGGCATCCCACGCGAAATTTTCCCATGCCCCGCCTGCGCCGAGTTCTGCGCCGTAATATTTTTCGGGCGTCAGGTTGGGATTGGCGGCTGTGGTGGTGTTGCCGAGGCGGAAGGGGCGGTAAAGCTCGTTCAGCGTAGGGGCGCGGAAGCCTGCATAGGCGGCGCTGCGCACATAAAGATTTTCGGACAGTGTGGTGCGGATGCCAGTGCGGGCGGTGGGGACGATGCCGTGTCTGGTGCTGTAGTGAGTGGTGGTTGTTGCGCCGGTTGCGAAGACGGTTTGGGTGAGTTGGCCGTTGCTGCTTTCCCACCTGTCGGCGCGCAGACCGAGGGTGAACAGAGTTGCGCCGAGATGGCTTGCGCCTTCGGCATAGAGTCCGGCGACGGCGGTTTTGCCGCCTGAAATGCGCCCTTGGGTGAATTTTCCAGCGATGTAGGAAAAATCTTCGTGGGAATTGCCGCGGGTGAAACGGGCGTCTGCGCCCAATTCCCAATCCAGCCAGTCCAATGAACTGCGCAAGGCGGCGTTCACGCCCCAGCCGATGGCGGGGGTGGCGTATTGGTTGTTGGCGGGGGTGGCGATGGCGCGGTTTGCGGACACCGATGCTGAGGAATTTTGCAGATCGCTGGAGCGCAGCCATGCTTGCAAGCGCCAGCCGGGTGCGGTGCTACGCGCCGGATGGGCGAGGGTGAGGCTGGTGTTGAGGCCGCTGGCTTTGGACGCTGTGGCGCCGAGGCCGGAGCGGCGTGCTTCATCATACACACCGAGGCGGGCGGAGAGCAGGGTGTCGCCCCAAATGTCTGTTTGCGCGCGGAACGATGCGCTGCGGGCGTTGAGGGTGACGGGCACATCTGCCGCGCCACGCTGCGCGGGGGCGATGGGGATGAAGCCTGCGGAGGACTCTATCGCGGCGCTGGCGAACAGGTTTACATCGCTGATGGTCGTACCGCCTGCGGCGGAGGCGTGGCCGCTGCCACGCGTCCCCCAGGAGGCGCTGGCGGCGAGGGCGTTATCTGTTTCTTCGTCCAGCGCGATGGTACCGGTGAGGGCGCCTGCGCCGTAAGGCCCCGCGCCTGCGCCACGCACGATGGTGGCGCTTGCAATATCTTCGGGCGGGAGCGCGCTCCAGATTACCCAGCCGCCGAACGGATCGTTCTGCGGCACGCCATCGAGCGTGACCAGCGCGCGGCCCGCGCCGGACGGCGCGATGGAGCGCAAAGAGACGCCTTGAGTGGTGGGATTGGCGGAGAGCGAGGAATTGCGGCGGAACAGCGAGAGGCCGGGGACCTGGGAGAGCGCGCTGTCCAGCCTTGTATCATTGCGCAAATCGGAGGCGTTGAGCGTGAGACTGGAAAAAGCGGCGGTCCCCACCGGATCGGGTGGGGCGGCTGACACCACCACGGTTTCGAGGTTCGCCGCATATGATGGGGGCGCGCAAAGCAGCAGCAGGACTGCGCCCCATGCGATATGCCTCCGCCCCCCTTGGCTCATTCAGACCATTCCCAATTCCTGCCGGGCAAAATCGCCTGCCGTTTTGTAATCGGCTTTTCCGTTGGGCGCGCGCAAAATCAGCGTGGTGGCGAAGACGCGTTTGGGGGCTTTGTAATCGGCGAGGCTTTGGCGGACATGGCTGCGCAAGCTGCTTTCATCCAGCGCATGGCCGGGCGACAGATGCACCACGGCGGTGACGGCCTGGCCCCAGCGTTCATCGGGCAGGCCGATGACCAGCGCATCGGCAATGGCGGGATGGGTTTTGAGCGCTTCCTCCACCTCCTCCGGATAGACTTTTTCGCCCGCTGTGTTGATGCAGACGCTACCGCGTCCCAGCAGCGTGAGGCTGCCATCGTCTTCCACCCGGCACCAATCGCCCGGCATGGCGTAGCGCACGCCATTGATGGTGCGGAAGGTTTTGGCGGTTTTCTCCGGGTCTTTGTAGTAGCCGCGCGGGATGGGCGGGCATTGGGCGATCATGCCGCTGCGGCCTGAACCGGGGAGCACTTCGCGGTCATCTTCATCGAACACTTTGCAGCGTTCGCCGATTTGAAATGTGGCGGTTTTGATTTCGCCGTCTTTGGTCATTTGCGAGGAGCCGAGGCCCACGCTTTCCGAGGAGCCGAAACTATCGTTCAGCACCACTTGCGGCATGTGGCGGATGAGGCCGCGTTTGACCTCTGTGCTCCACATCACGCCGGAGGAGACGATGCTGACGACGCTCGACAGATCGAATTTTCCGGGCGCGGCATCGAGCACTTGCAACATGGGTTTGGCGAATGCATCGCCCACGATGACGATGGCGGCGACTTTGTGTTTGTCCACCACGGTCCAGAGTTCTTGCGGATCGAAATGTTCGCTTTGTGTGGTCACCACGCAGCCGCCGCTGAGCATGGTGGCGAGCGCCATCAGCATGCCGGTGCCGTGCATCAGCGGGCAGGCGGGTAGCAGGCGCGGGCCGGGGCCGATGGCGCGCAGGGCCTGAACCAATGCCTCCATGTTTTCCGGCACGGGGCCGAGGCGGCGCAGGGCGGAGAGATGGGTTTCACGCAGATCATCATGCGTCCAGATCACGCCTTTGGGCATCCCGGTGGTGCCGCCGGTATAGATGAAGAACTCATCGTCTGGTGAACGTGTGATGTTGAGGGGGGCGCCTGTGCCGGTGTTGGCGAGGGCTTCAAAATTTTCGGCAAAGGGCGCGGTTTCAGCTTCGTTGCCGACTTCGATGAAGGTTTTGACCTTGTGGAGGCGGGCGCGGATTTGCGCGATGGTGGCAGCGAATTCGGCGCCGTAGAACACGGTTTGCGCGTCCGAATTGTCGATGATGTAGAACACCTCGTCGGGCTTGTAGCGATAGTTGATGTTCACATGGGTGAGGCGCGCCTTGAAGGCGGCGGACATGGCCTCGCAATATTCGGCGCGGTTGCGCATGTAGAAGGCGCACTTGTCTCCGGCTTGCGATCCGCGCGCGATCAGCGCCCGCGCCAGATTGTTGGAGCGGCGGGCGGCATCCTCCCACGACGTAATATTGTCTCCATGAATGAAGGCCGGTGTGTCCGGCGGGAGCACCTGTTCAACCGCTTCCAATATGTCGCCGAAATTCCAGGACATGTTTTCCAACCCGTTATGTTTCTTTTGCGGCAAGTCTGGCGCGCTGTGCGGGACGAATGCAACTGGCGCCTACTGACAGGGTTTGTAGTAGGGGCGCTGCGCAAGGTGCATGCAATTGCGCACCAGTTGTCAAAGCGCGCTCAATCCTGCCGCTGGTGTGGCTCGCGTCACCTGGGTGGCCCGCACTTGGCGGGCCATGACATTGAGGTTGCGATCAGATGGGTGATAATTGTCATTACCTAATCCAGCAGCTTTTCCAGCGTGGAGAGCTCATCGGCTTCGCGGGCGGGTTTGTCCCAGCGCAGGCGGTTGATGCGGGGGAAGCGCATGGCGACGCCGGATTTGTGCCGGGTGGAGCGTTGCAGGCCTTCAAAGGCGATTTCGAGCACGAGGCCGAAATCTGCATCGGCCCGCACCGCGCGGACGGGGCCGAAGCGTTCGACCGTGTTATCGCGCACGAAGCTATCTATCGCGCGCAGTTCTTCATCGGTGAAACCGAAATAGGCTTTGCCGACGGGGGTGAGGTGGCGCGTGCCCGCCGCGTCTTCCCGCCAGACGCCGAAGGTGTAATCTGAATAGAAGCTGGCGCGTTTGCCGTGGCCGCGCTGGGCATACATTAATACCGCATCTATCAGGAACGGATCGCGCTTCCATTTGAACCAGGGGCCTTTGGGGCGGCCTGCTTCGTAGATGGAGTCCTTGCGTTTGAGCATGAGGCCTTCGGCGGCTTGCGGATCGCCTTGTGGGGGATCGGTACGCAAGGCGCGCAACGACTCCCAATCCGCGAAGGGTTGCAGGGGGGATAGGTCGAGGCGTTTGGACTGTGTTTGCGCCACGAAGCGTTCGAGGGCTGTGCGGCGCTCTAGAAAGGGGAGGTGGCGCAGGTCGTGGCCGTTCTCGACCAAGAGATCATAGGCGCGGATGGCGGCGGGGAATTTTGCCAGCAGCTTTGCATCCGCCGTTTTGCGGTTGAGGCGTTGTTGGAGATCGCCGAAGGGGGCGAGCTGGCCATCGCGGATCACCAATAGTTCGCCGTCTATCACGCCGTCGAACTGCATTGCCTCCAGCACATCGGGGAAGGCGTGGGAGATGTCGTCCGCGGTGCGGGTGTAGAGGCGGCGGATGCCCTGTTCGCTGACGGCCTGGATGCGGATGCCATCCCACTTCCATTCGGCGATGTAGTCTGCCGGATCGCGTTTGGCGAAATCGCTTTCATCTATCGCTTGCGCCAGCATGACCGGGCGGAAGCGGCCAGGTGCATTGGGCGCGGGCTTTTGGCTGCGGCCTTCGAGCCAGGCGAACAGATCATCATAGGGCGGGGCGAGTGTGTGCCAGATTTCCTCCACCTCGCTCACCGGGACCTCGCCCATATCGGCGGCGGCCTGTTTGGCGAGGCGGGCGGAGACGCCGACGCGCAAGGCACCAGTGACCAGTTTTAGGAGCGCCCAGCGTTCGTTGCTATCCAGTGCGTCGAGCCAGGTTTCGATCAGGCTTTGTACGCTTGCGCGGCTTGCGATGCGCAACGCCTCGATCACCTCGGTAAAATCGGGGGCGCGGTTGGGGCCGGGGCGGGTGGGCCAGAGGAGGGCCACGGTTTCGGCGAGATCGCCGACATAATCATAGGACAGGCGAAAGAGTTCGGCATCGACGCGCGCTTCCACCGCTTTGCGGATGAAGGCGGGCTTGGCGGCGCTGAAAGAGAGCGCGCCAGTGAGGGCGGCGAGCGCCCAGCCGCGTTCGGGGTCTGGCGTGGTTTTCAAATAATCGCGCACCAGTGTGATTTTGGCGTTGCGCGATGCGGTGAAGGAGAGCCGGTCGAGCAAAGTGGCGAAGGCGCGCATCAGGCGGGGGCCGACTGTTCGCTTTCGCCTTCATCGCTGTAGCCGATGAGGGAGAGGGCGCGAGCGGAGATGCCTTCGAGCGATGCCCAGCGCAGGAGGCCATCTTCTTCCCCATGGGTGACCCATAGTTCGCCGGGATTGACCTCGGCGATGGTGGTGGTGAGTTCGTCCCAATCGGCGTGATCGGAAATCACCAGCGGGAGTTCTATGCCGCGTTGCTTCGCTCGTGCACGTACACCCATCCAGCCGGAGGCGAAGGCGGTGACAGGATCGGCGAAGCGGCGGGCCCAACGATCCGCAATGGCAGAAGGCGGGGCGATGACGATGGCGCCTTCGAAGTGGTTTTTGCTGTCGGTGGTTGCGGGGGCGAGGGGGCCGAGAGATACGCCGAAAGATTCATAGAGCGCATTCAGCTTTTGCAGCGCGCCGTGGACATAGATGGTTTTATCATAGCCGCTTGCGCGCAGCAGGCAGATGATGCGTTGCGCTTTTCCTAACGCATAGGCGCCGACGAGATGGGTGCGGCTGGGAAATTGCGCGACGGAGCGCAGGAGTTTGGCGATTTCAGCGTGGTCGTTTGGGTGGCGGAAGACGGGCAGGCCGAAGGTTGCCTCCGACACGAAGACATCGCAAGCGACTGGCTCGAAGGGCGTGCAGGTGGGATCGGGCCGACGTTTATAATCGCCCGATACCACGATGCGGCAACCGTTCATGCGGACGCAGGCTTGTGCGGAACCCAGAATGTGGCCTGCGGGGTGGAGGGTGATTTCTACGCCGCGATGGGTGATGGGCGTGCCATAGGCGAGGGCTTGCGTTTCGGACGCGAAATTTTCGCCATAGCGGGCTTGCATGATGGCGAGGGTGGGCGCGGTTGCGAGCACCGCGCCGTGGCCTGCGCGGGCATGATCGGCATGGCCATGGGTGATGATGGCGCGGGCGACGGGGCGCAGCGGATCGACATGGAAATCGCCTTGCGGGCAATAGAGGCCTGCTGGCGTGGAGTAGAGCAGGGATCGCGGTTTCATGGGTTCGTCTCAGGCGCCGACCACCAGCATGGCACCTTTCCAATGTTCCAGCAGCGCGGAAACGGTTTTGCCGAAATAGAGCGTTTCGCCGACGCGGCGGCTTGCGCCGACCACGATCAGATCGGCTTTTAGCTTTGCGGCTTCTTCCAGAATTGCCGCATCGGGTGCGCCTTCGGGCCGAACCGCTGTGCGGATGGTGTGGCCGTAGCGCTGGCCGAGTGCGATGACATCGGCCAGCACCGCTTTTTGTGCGCTGTGCGTGCTGCGTGTTGTGGGGGTGGCGCGGTCGGCGACATAGAGCGCGGTGATGGTGCTGTGTTCGGAGGCGGCCATGGCAAGGGCCAGTTCGAAGCCGCGGCGTGAGGCTTCGGTTCCATTGACGGGGACGAGCATGTTGTAGCCCGGACGCTCCGCGGCATTGGAGAGCGTGCCTGCCATCACCAGCGCCAGCGGGCCATCGAAACCGGTGATGGCGCCGCTGAGATGGTTGCTGAAAGCGCCCTTGCTGTCGTGCATGGGATCGAGGCCGACGAACATCAGGTCATAGCCTTTGCGCGCTTCATCGCTTACCGCGTCTTGTGGCGTTTCGGTTTCCAGCAAAGTGATGTCGACTTTGCGGGGCTTGTCTTCGCCTTTTTCGGTTTCGGCGCTTTCGCTTGCGTTGCGGGCGGCGGTTTTGACCACGCGCTCGAAATCGACAGCGCTTTGGTCCGTATTTTTTTTCAGTTCGAGGACGGTGAGGGGCATACCGCGCTGGCCCGCGACGAAGCCTGCGATATGGGTGGCGAAAGCGCCATTGCTGCTGCCATCCACCGAGACCAGAAGGCGCTCGAACTGGCTGACAAAGCCTTTGGAATCTAGGTCTTCTTTAGCGAGGCGCTGTTCTTCCTCTTTTTCGACCGGCAGGCGGGCCAGGGCCCAACGCAGCATCGGCGGCATCGCCATGGTGGTGAGGATGGCCATGGTCACGATCATGGTGAAAAGGTTTTGGGTCAGCGCGCCCATGGACAGGCCGATGGTGGCGACGATCACCTCTGTTGCGCCGCGCGCATTCATGCCGCAGCCGACCGCCAGACCTTCGCGCGATGACAGCCCGCTGATCCGCGCACCCGCAAAGGCACCGACGAACTTGCCGACACTGGCGAGCATGACGAGGCCGAAGGTGAGGGCTGCGAGCGTTGGGTCTTTGAGAATGGTCAAATCTGCCGAGAGGCCGGAAAGGCCGAAAAAGACTGGCGCGAACAGGGCCACGATCAACCCGCGCACCTGTTGCTCGATCTGTTCGGTGAGAATGGGCGATTGGCCGACCAGCACGCCCGCCACAAAAGCGCCGAGCACGGTATGGACGCCCAGAAGATCGGTGATGACGGCCATCAGGCCCATCACCACCACGATGGCGCTGACCACCGCATACTCGCTTTTGAACGTGTCGTTGACCCAGCGGATCAGGCGGAACACCAGGACGCGGCCGATGGTGAAGCTGACGCCCAGAAACAGCGCAACGCCGATAATGGTTTTGGCCAGCGACGCAAAGGCGATGCCGCCTGCCGTGGCGATGCCGAGGATGACGGCGATGATGATCCAGCCCGCCGTATCTTCCATGATGGCGGAGGCGATGATGATCTGGCCGAGATTGCGGCGCGTGAAATGCATTTCGCGGATCACCATGGCCACGATCTTGATCGACGAGATGGACAGCGCCGTGCCCAGAAACAGTGAGGCCACCAGGCGATGCTCGGGGTGGGGCAGCATGGCGATGGGCAGGAACTGGCCGAGCATAAAACCGCAGGCAAAGGGCACCGCGACGCCTGCGACCGTGATGGCGATGGATTTGCTCCCGACTTTGCGGGCGAGATTGAGATCGGTCTCCATGCCGGTGAGAAGCAGCAATAGCAAAATGCCAAGCTGGGAGACTGCGTTGATCATGCTTTTCTGTTCGGCGATGGCCGGGAAGATCAGTGCATGGGCCTGGGGCCAGAGCCAGCCGAACAGAGAGGGCCCTAAAATGAGCCCGGCGAGCAACTGCCCCACGACGGCGGGCTGACCGAGCCGCTCCATCGCTTCACCGAACAGGCGACCCACCAGAATGAGCAGCACAATCTGCACGATGAACAGCATTTCGACATGGCTGGTGCCGGGCTGGGGCGCGCCTTGCGCGGCGATGGCGGGCGCGGCTGCCAAATATAGAGGCAAGCACAGGATGGCGGGCACCATCGCTGCTGATCTGATGTTCAAGCGAACCCCCGCCCGGATGGTGAAAAAGCGGCTGCGAAGATTTTCGCAGCCGCTTTTGAACCGTGATGATTAGTGTCGGGCTTTGGATTTGCCCTTGGCTTCGGCGGCGCGCAACGCCTTGCCCTCTTTGCCGGAGAGCGCTTTTTCCGCGTCCTTCGCAAGTTTGGGAATTTCGGATTTGTGCCCGGCGATGAATTTTTCTGTGCGGGTATCATAATCCTTGGCGGCTTTGTAATTGCCTTCGCCGTGCTCTTTATCACCTGCCGGGATTTTGGTTGGTTTTTTGGTCATGGCTGGTGCCTCATGGGCCGGTGACGCTGCGCGCTGCCGCAAGGCCCAAGACCAGCAGCACCACAAAGATGGCGATGAAGATGAAGAACAGGAATTTGGCGATGGCGATGGACGCGCCCGCCAGTGTGGTGAAGCCGAGCACACCTGCGATCAGCCCAACCACCAAAAATACCAAAGCCCATTTCAGCATGAAGTCCTCCATCGGTTTTCACAACAACGCCAGGCGACGGACAGAAGTTCCACGCACGCCAAAAGGAACTTTTGGCGCATGATGGGCTTATCTTGAGGCAGGTTATCGACAAGGATTACCCCATGTCACTTATTCTATTGGTTATTATTGTCGTGCTTGTTCTGGGCGCGCTGCCATCCTGGCCCTATAGCCGCAACTGGGGTTATGGCCCTTCGGGCGGGTTGGGGCTTGTTCTGGCTGTTTTGCTGGTGCTGGTTTTGTTGGGCAGAGTCTAAGCTTGGGCACCCTAACCTTGGGCACTGCGCGCGATGGCACGGCTTTCGGACTATAAATCCAAGCGCGATTTTTCGCGCACCGCCGAGCCACGCGGGCGTGTTGCCAAGACCAAAACACAGCGCTTTGTCATTCAGCGCCATGATGCGACGCGGCTGCATTTTGATTTTCGCCTCGAACTCGACGGGGTTTATAAATCCTGGGCGGTGACGAAAGTGCCATCCCTTGACCCCGCCACCAAAAGGCTGGCGGTGGAGGTGGAAGATCATCCGCTCGATTACGGCACCTTTGAGGGCACGATTCCGCAAGGCGAATATGGCGGCGGCACGGTGCAATTGTGGGACCGGGGGACATGGCAGAGCCAATCTGCCAGCCCGCCTTTGCGCGACCTTGAAAAGGGGCAATTGAAAATTGTGCTCAAGGGCAAGCGGCTGAAGGGCGGCTGGGCTTTGGTGCGCTTGGCTGACCGGACTCGCAAAACGGGCAAGCGTCACAACTGGCTGCTGATTAAGGAAAAGGATGGAGAGGCGCGGCCGGGTGAGCCGGATACGCTGCTGGACGACATCACCTCAGTTAAATCGGGGCGGACTTTGGCGGAAATTGCCGCGCAATCGCGCAGTGTCTGGCATTCCGACAAGGCGGCCAAAACATCCAGCGTAAAAAAAAAAGCGCAGCGCGTAGGTAGTGTAGCGCAGCCTGACTTCATTGAACCGGAATTGTGCCGCAGCGTGAGCCGCCCGCCAGATGGCGCAGGATGGGTGCATGAAGTGAAGTTTGATGGATACCGAATCCAGGCGCGGATTGAGAAAAGTGATGTGCGGCTTTTGAGCCGTAACGGGCTCGACTGGACGCAGCGTTTCAGCGAAATCGCGCTTGCTTGCGCGGGGCTGCCTGATTGCTGTCTCGATGGGGAGATTGTGGCGCTGAACGGGAATGGCGTTTCCGATTTTTCGCTGTTGCAAGCTGCGCTGTCGGACGAGGCGACGGCGGGGCTGGTGTATTTTGTGTTTGATCTGCTGTTTCTCGAAGGGGCGGACTTGCGCAACGAGGTGCTGGAGCGGCGCAAGAACGCGCTCGCGAAAATTCTGGCACAGCGTGCGGGCAAGCAAACGCGGCTGCGTTTTGTCAGCCATCTGGCGGCGCCAGGGGCGGCTATTCTGGATGCGGCGTGCCGACTTGATCTGGAAGGGGTGATCTCCAAGCGGCTCACCGCAGTCTATCATAGCGGGCGCAGCGGGAACTGGCTGAAAGCCAAATGCCGGGGCGGGCAGGAGGTGGTGGTGGGCGGCTGGTGGGGCGATGCCCGCCATATACGCTCGCTGCTGGTGGGCGCGCGGCGTGAAGATGGTTTTGCCTATCTGGGGCGGGTTGGCACGGGGTTCAACGCGCGCAATGTGGGCGATCTTTTGCAACGGCTGAAACCGCTGACGCGCGCGACATCGCCATTTCTGCCGCATAGCGAATTGGCGCGGGCATCCGGCGTGACATGGGTGGAGCCGCAGCTTGTGGTGGAGACGGAATTTGCCAATGTCACCGCAGGCGGGCTGTTGCGGCAGGCGAGTTTCAAAGGCGTGCGCGAGGACAAAGTGGCGAAACAGGTTCATGCTGAGCCTGTGCCGCAGATGGGCAGGGTTGCCATGACGAAAGCGAGACCGGCGAAGACGAAAACCGCCAGCGGGATTGCGATCAGCCATCCTGAAAAGATTCTTTGGCCTGCGAATGGCAAGCACCGCGCTGTGAGCAAGGCGGATCTGGCGGCCTATTATCAGATGGCGGCGCCGCGTTTGTTGCCGTTTATTGCGGGGCGACCTGTTTCTCTTGTGCGGGCGCCGGACGGGATTGAGGGGCAGCATTTTTTTCAGCGCCATGTGATGGAGGGGATGGCGGGCGCGGCATCCATTGCGGTGAAGGGCGAGGCCAAGGCTTATCTGGCGATCAATGATGTGGCCGGGTTGATTGGCGCGGCGCAAGCGGGCGGGCTGGAGCTGCACCCATGGGGGTGCAAAAAGGGTGACCCGGACATTCCTGAGATTCTGATTTTCGATTTGGACCCTGCGCCGGATGTTGGGTTTGACCGCGTGATCGCGGCGGCGAAGGCGTTGGCGGTGGTGTTGCGGGGGTGCGGGCTCAAGACATTTGTGAAAACCACCGGCGGCAAGGGGCTGCATGTGGTGGTGCCTGTGCGCTCCACGCCTGCAAAGCCTGCGCGTTGGGCGGATGCCAAGGCGTTTGCGCGGGATGTTTGTGTGGCGCTCGAAACAGACGCGCCGGAGCGCTATACGACCAATATGGCGAAGGCCAAGCGGGGCGGGAAGATCTTTCTCGATTATTTGCGCAATGACCGCACATCTACCGCCGTTGCGCCGTGGTCGCCGCGGGCGCGGGCACATGCGCCGCTGGCGGTGCCGCTTTCGTGGGCGCAGGTGAAGACGGGGCTTGATCCGCAGGCGTTCACGTTGCCGGAGGCGGCGAAGCTGTTGCGGCGGGCTGATCCGTGGAAGGATTTCTTTCAGAGTGCGGTGTTGCTCAGTGCGGCGCGCAAGGCGTTTGATGCGCGGTGAGGAGGGTGTGATTTGTGGTGCATCGCATCGACATTGGGTCGCGGTGTATGGGGTTGCCGCTTGACCCCTCCCCGAAATTTGCTTCGCAAATTATCGACCCTCCCTCAAGGGGAGGGTAGGAGTGAGCAACGATTTGGTTAGCGGGCGGCTTTGCGTTTTGGTTTTGCCTTGGCGAGTTTTTGAGCGGGTTTCGTTTTATTGCCGAGGCTTTTTTGTAGGGCGGCCATCAGGTCGATGACGTTGGTGTCTTCCGGCTCTGGTGCGCTGATGCGTTTGCCGCCTTTTTCCTTGGCGGCGATCAGTTTGCGCAAGGATTCTTCGTAGCGGTCCTTGAAATCGTCTGTGTCGAAGGGGCCTTCTTTCTGGTCGATGATTTTTTGTGCGATCTCGATCATCTTCTTGTCGGGTTTGGATTCGGTGATGTCGCGGAAGGCATAATCCGGGTCTTTCACCTCGTCCTGCATACGTAAGGTGTAGGCGATGAGGCCTTTGCCGCGTGGTTCGATAGCCATCAGCCTTTCGCGGGTGTGCATCACCACGCGGCCGAGCGCGATGCGGCCTGCGCCTGCCATGGCATCGCGGATCACGGCGTAGGCCTCGATGCCCTGATCGTCGGCGGGGACCAGGAAATAGGGATCGTTCCAGTAGAGGCGGTCGATGGTTTTGGCATCGACGAAGCGTTCTATATCGAGGGTGCGGGTGGTTTCGAGTTTGACCTCGTTCAACTCATCTTCCGTCACGATGACATATTGGTCTTTCGAGACTTCATAGCCTTTCACCAGATCGCTGCGCTCTATCGCGCCTTTATCGGGATCGGTGGGGACCATGCGGATGCGGTTGTTGGTGTCCGGGTTGATGAGGTGAAACGAAATGTCGTGCGCGCGGGTGGTGGCGTTGATGAGTTGTACCGGGCAACTGACGAGAGAGAGGCGCAAATGGCCCTGCCAGGCGGGGCGGCCACCGCGGCGGGCGGGGACTGCGTTGTCATTCGCGCTCGGGGCTTTGCCTTTTGCCGGGGATTTGGATTTTCGCCGTATTGCCATGGAACCCTTGCTCTCTCGCGCAAATCACCTTCAGCGATTCAAAGCGGAGTGCGTGGGTTTGGTTCCAATCAGGCGAGGGCTTGTTGCAACGCTTTGGCGATGGTTGCGAGGCCTTGTTCCGCATTGTCCAGATGCAGCCAGAGGGCGCGGCGACCACGTTCGTTCAGCACTTCAAAATCGCCCATGGCTTGCGCCTGTTGCACTACGCCGAAGCCGATGCGGTGACCGGGGATGGCAAGCGGCTCTTTGGGCTCTGCGGAGATGGTGAGGAAGATGCCGCTATTGGGGCCGCCTTTATAGGCTTGCCCCGTGGAATGGAGGAAACGCGGGCCGAATTCGGCGCAAGTTGCGATGTGCAACTGATCGCGCAGGCGCGTGCGCATGTTTTGCAGAATGTCCCAATGGGCGGGGGATTGTTCGATGAAGGCGAGCAGGGCGGCATAGTCACCCGGTTTGGCCTGATGGAAATGGGCGCTGAGGATGTCTGTCAGCGTGGTGGAGGTGCTGAGCCGCTTTTCGTTGTTTGCATCGGCATAGAGGGTGATCCCCTCCAGCTTGCGGAAGGGTGTGCGCAAGGGGAGCTGGCCGGTCGTTTCATAGGCGTCGGTGAGTTCACGGGATTTTATTTTGCTGGCTTCGACATCGGGCTGGTTGAAGGGGTTGATGTTCAGCACCGCGCCCGCCACCGCCACCGCGATTTCGCTGAGATAGAACAGTTCGCCGAGTTCGTAGGCGTTGCTCAGTGTGAGGCGCAGCACTGGATGGCCAGCTTCTTCCAATGCGGCGAGTTGCGGCGGTTCTGTTTCACCGGCCAGCGCGACATGGAGGAAGGTGCGATCATTGCCATAGGCGGATGGGGCGGCGAGCGGTTCGAGATCGACCGGGATGAGGCCTTTGCCGTTTTTGCCGGTGGATTCGGCAATCAACTGTTCTAGCCAGCCGCCGACGGAGAGAAGCGCAAGCGAGGCGGAGATGGTGATCTTGTCGCGCTTTTCTTCGGTCGTCATCAAACCCAGTGAAAGGCCGAGCAGCAGGCCGGGATTTTGCTGCGTTGTCTGCCGGCAGCGGGCGACCATGTCTGCGGCATGTTTCAGGAAACGCGGCAGGTCGAGGCCCATGGCGGCGGCGGGGACAAGGCCGAAGCGGGAGAGCACCGAATAGCGGCCACCGATGCTTGGCTCGCCATAGAAGATGAAGGCGAAATCTTTGTCTTTTGCCTCTTTCTCCATTGAGGAGCCGGGATCGGTGATCGCGGCGAAATGGCGGCCTGCGGTGCCTGCGCCCTGGGTGGCGGTGATGCGGGCGTGGAAATAATCCTTGAGGATATTGGGTTCGAGCGTGGAGCCCGATTTCGAGGCGACGATGAACAGTGTGTGCGCAAGATCGAGCCGGGCTTCGAGGGCGGCGATCTGATCGGGCGAGGTGGAATCTATCGCGAATAGCTCTGGCCAGCCGGGTTGGTGGCCGAAGCTTTGGGCCAGCACCTCGGCCCCAAGGCTGGAGCCGCCCATGCCGATGAGCACCACGAAACGGGTGCCTTGCGCGCGAACATGGTCCGCGAAGGCTTGAAGCGAGGGCAGATCGCGCGTTTCGCGGGCCACGATGTCGAGCCAGCCGAGCCATTTGGCCTCATCCGCCCCGGTCCAGAGGGAGGCATCATGGGCCAGGAGTTTGGCGAAACTGGTGGACCAGGCGGCAGCGGCAGTGTTTACCGCCGCGCCGCGTTGTCCTGTCAGCGTGCCCAGTTCGATCATCCAGCACCCAATAAAGGTTCAGCGTTAGCTATTGCATAACGCGGCGGCCCTGCGAAGGCAGGTGGGAACCGCCCCCTAATAACGGAGGAGGGTGGCGTAACGATCCCGATGAAAACCGGCGCTGCCATAGGTCGCTTCCGCCACGCGGGCCCGCTTGAGATAGAGGCCTGCATCATGGGCGTCGGTCATGCCGATGCCGCCATGCATCTGCACCATTTCGTTCGAGACCAGATGGGCCAGCTCATTGGCCCGTGTCTTGGCGAGGGAGGCAAGCTCGGCGACGTTTGCCGCGTCGGCATTGCTGTCCATCGCAGTGAAGGCGGCCTCGATGCAGGAGCGGGCGAGCTCCAGATCCGTGTACATTTTTGCGGCGCGGTGTTGCAGCGCCTGAAAGGTGCCGATCAACTGACCGAATTGTGTACGGGTTTTTAGATAATCGAGTGTGACCTCGAAACTTTGGGTGGCGCTGCCCAGCATTTCGGCGGCGAGGCCCACGCGGGCACGATCGAGCACCGCATCGAGCACGGCAAAACCCTGATCGACTGTGCCGAGCACGGCGTCATCTGCCAGTTCGACATTTTCGAAAGTGAGATTGGCGATGCCGCGGCTATCGACACTATGCAATGCCTGACGGGTGAGGCCTTTGGTTTTGCCATCCACCAGAAAGAGGGTGATGCCTGCTGTTTCGCCCGACTTGCCGGATGTGCGCGCGGCGACGACCAGAAGATCGGCGGCGGCGCCATCCAGCACAAACGTTTTTTTGCCGGATAGAGACCAGCCATGCGCGGTTTTTTGCGCGGCCAGCGCGATGTGAGTTGGCGCATGATGGGCGCCTTCATCGACGCCGAGTGCGCCGATGATTTTGCCTTCCGCGATTTGCGGCAGCCAGTTTGATTTTTGCGCATCCGATCCGGCGAGCAGCAGCGCGGAGGTGACAGTGAGCGCGGTCGAAATGAGCGGCGAGGCGGTGAGGGTGCGCGCCGTTTCTTCGAGCACCAGCCCGAGTGTTGTGTAGCCTAAGCCGGAGCCGCCGAATTCTTCCGGGATCAGGATTCCGGCCCAGCCCATTTGCGCCATTTCGCGCCAGGCGGCGCGGTCAAAACCGTCCTTGTTGCCGCTGTCGCGCAGGGCGCGAAACGCAGTGACGGGGGATTTTTCGGTGGTCCAGGATTTTGCCGCATCACGCAGCATCACTTGTTCTTCGTTGAGAACAGCCATGAGAAAAACTCGCTTTATTGGTGATCGAGCAGGCCGAGCACGCGCTTGGCCACGACATTGAGATTGACTTCGCTGGTGCCGCCTTCGATGGAATTGCCCTTCGAGCGCAGCCAGGCGCGGGTCGCGGCAATTTCATTTGGCGCGAACCCTTCGCCTTCCCAGCCCAGGCCCTGATGGCCCAGCGCCTCAACCAGCATTTCGCCGCGCTCCTGATTCACTTTGGCGGCGGCATATTTGATGATGGAGACCGCCGGGCTTGGGCCTTTTTTGGCCTTTGCCTCTTCTTCGAGGCGGCGCACCGTGAGGGTGAAAGCGCGGGCATCCATTTTATGGGCGGTGATGCGTGACCTGAGATCGGCATCGGCGAGCTTGCCGTTTTCCACGCCGACATGATCCTTGGCGGCATCTTCAATATCGTAGCCGCCGCCGCTGGCGCCGAAGCCGGTGGCCGAAATGTTCTGGCGTTCATATTGCAGCAGGCGTTTGGCGATGTCCCAGCCGCCATTGACTTTGCCCACCAGATTTTGCCTGGGCACTTTCACATCGGTGAAAAAAGTTTCGCAGAAGGGTGAACTGCCGGAGATCAGCTTGATCGGGCGGGCTTCAACACCCTCCGACGCCATGTCGAACAGGATGAAGGAAATGCCTTCATGCTTCTTCGCCGTGTCGGTGCGGACGAGGCAGAAAATCCAGTCCGCGTAATTGGCATAGGAGGTCCAGATTTTCTGGCCGTTGATGAGATAATGATCGCCCTTGTCTTCGCATTTGGTGCGCAGACTTGCGAGGTCTGAGCCCGCGCCGGGTTCGGAATAGCCCTGACACCAGCGGATTTCACCGCGCAGGATTTTGGGCAGATGTTCGCGCTTTTGCTCTTCGGTGGCATATTCGAGGAGCACCGGCCCCAGCATCCAGATGCCGAAGGAGATCAGTGGGGCGGGCGCCTTGATCCGCGCCATTTCCTGTTCCAGCACCCGCGCTTCGGCGGGGGAGAGGCCGCCGCCGCCATAGTCTGTCGGCCAGGTTGGCGCGGTCCAGCCTTTGCCAGCCATATTGTCCAGCCATAATTTTGCATCTGGCGGATAGACCGCGCGGCGGCCGCCCCAGATATAGGAGCCGCCATCCTCGCCGGATGGGCCGCGTGTGGTGCCGCGCAAGGAGGGTGGGCAGTTTGCTTCGAGCCAGGCTCGCGTCTCAGTTCGGAATGTCTCCAGATCGCGCATCGGCGATTCCTCCGCTATTTTTAATTTCGGTTGGGCGCATTGTGGCGTGGGCCATAAGGGGGGCGCAAGCGAGCGCGGGAAACCAGGGGCGGAGCTTGACGCGGATGTTGGCGGACGGCTCTTGCGGGGAAAATTGCGTTATAATTCAATAACCTGTGTTCTATAGGGTAGTGGGATCGCCCATGCGCCGCCAAAACCGGAAACTATGACGCAGTTCCAACTTTTCATTGCTCCGCTTGATCTCGCCGTGCTGGAGGGCGAGTGGCGCGCGTTGCAGGATCGCGCCGACATTGACTTCTACATGAGCTGGGGCTGGATCGGCACTTTGTTGCGCCGGGTGGGCGCGAAGCCGCATGTGCTGCGCGCCTATGATGGCGAGACGCTGGTGGCGCTGGGGCTGATTTTCAATAATCGGCAGACGCGGCATCGCTGGCTCAGTTTGCGCAAGATCTATCTTCAAGAAACCGGTGATCTTGATGTCGACATTGTGTTCATTGAGCATAATGGCTTTTTGTGTGATCGCAGTTATGGCGCGGAGCTGCCCGCGCGCTGCATTGAGTTTGTGCTCTCATCTGACGCGGCGAAGGCTGCTTTGGGGCCGTGGGATGAATGGCGCTTTGGCGGAGTGGGCGAAGACTACAAAACGCTGCTGGCCGCAACGGGATTGCGCACCCATGTCCATTCCGCGCGGGCGGGCGGGGTGGTGGAGCTGGATGATTTGCGCGCGGCGGGTACGGACTATCTATCCACCTTGAGCAGCAATACGCGGTATCAGATCAAGCGGGCGTTGAAGCTTTATGGTGCGCGTGGGCCGCTCACTGTCACGCCTGCGGTGACGGAGGAAGACTTTGCCCGGCACTTTGAGGGGCTGAAGGCGCTGCATCAGAGCTATTGGCTGGCGCGCGGGCAGAAGGGGGCGTTTGGCTATCCGTTCCTGCATGATTTTCATCGCGAGATTTTGCTGCGCCATGGGCCGCTCGGCGAGGTGGAACTGTTGCGCATTGCGGCGGGGGATTTTGAGATCGGCTATCTCTACAACTTCACTTTTGGCGGCAAAGTGGGGGCCTATCTTTCAGGCTTTGCCTATGAGGCGGATGCCAAGCTGAAGCCGGGGTTGGTGTCGCATTATCTTGCCATTGCGCAGCATCTGGCGGGAACGGCGCATGTCTATGATCTTTTGGCGGGAGATATGCAGTATAAGCGCAGCCTGGCGATGCACAGCCCGCCGCTCTACTGGCTCGATCTGCAACGGCCACGGCTGAAGCTGCGGCTGGAAGATATGGCGCGGGCGGTGAAGAACCGGCTGCAGCCGCCAGCTTTAGGCAGTGAGGCAAAGTAAAACGCTGACCGATCCGGGCCTCATCGCGGTGAGGACCCTTCTTCAACTATCGGTCAGCACATATCTTCCGCCGGAATAGAAATGCGGCATACGACGCCGGTCGGCTCAAAAGAAAACTCGGCGCCACCTTCGGGGACGTATTGAAGGGTTCGGGCAATAAGCGCGTGCCCGAATCCCTTGCGGCGCGGGGGGGCAACCGGCGGGCCGCCGGTTTCGCGCCATTCGACGACAAATGCGCCATTTTTGCGATTCAGCGCCCGCACCGTGACTTGGCCGCCCGGCTGCGAGAGCGCGCCATATTTGACCGCGTTGGTCGTAAGTTCGTGCACTATCAAGCCAAACCCAATCGCCGCGCGTGGCAGGACCGCGACGTCCAAACCTTCAATCGCGACCTGGTTTGCAGTTGCTTCGATATAGGGCGCGAGTTCGTAGGTGACGATATCGCCCAATGGCAGGGACGTCCAAGACCGCTGCGTTAGCAATGTGTGGGTTGCGGCCAGTGCGCGAATGCGACCAGAGAATGTTTTCTGGAATGTCGCCACAGTATCGGCTGTAGACGCGGTGCGTGCACAGATCGACAGGACAAGGGTCAGCGCGTTCTTCACACGATGATCGAGTTCGTGCATCAAAAGGCTTTGTTGCTTCTCCGCAGCCTTGCGCCGGGAAAGATCGACCATGGTAATGACGATGCCGCTGATCCGATCACCGGCAATCCGTAGCGGTGCGGCGCTGACCAGATAGTCCTTCACTTTCGGCGCGTTTGACGCAATGGCTTCGATCCCCTGTAGCGGGGTGCCGCCGGCCACGGTTGCAATCAAGCCATCGGCCTGCAGGATTCCTGGCGCATCGCGAAAAACCAGAGGGATGATTTCGGCAAACGATTGGCCGATCGGGTTCCCATCATAGACGATGCCCGCCGCAGCATTTGCGTGGGTAATGATGCCTTCAAGATCACACACCAGAACGGCTTCGTTGGCCGAGGCGACCACGGCGCGCGCGGCGCGCTCGTTCTGTTCGACGCTCTCGTTACGAACCCGCTGTGTGACTTCGGCGAATGTTACCGCATAGGCCGAAACCGTGCCGATCCGCAAAGGGGTGGCGGCGACGATGAAGTGAAGGTCAACGCCAGCGTCATCGGAAAAATGGATTTCGCGGTTCTGTAAAGTCGTTCCCGCATCGCGAAGCAGAAGCCGGATTTCCCGGCTGGCATCGGCGGCCAAGACATCGGTCAATGCTTTGCCTTGTAATTCCGACAATGATTTTCCGAGCGCCCGTGTCAGCGCGCTATTGGCGTAAAGCACCCGACCGGACTCATCGAGCGCCGCCGCGCCGGGCTCCATGACTTCCATGAAGGCCCGATAGGATTCGGCATCACCTCCAATAACGAAAACTTCCTCGGCGTGAGGGCCGCGCATCACCAGCGCATCGACCTCGTTTTCGCGAATGGCCCGCAGCGTTTCCTCCGCCTCAGCCAATCTGTGACGTAGATCGGCGATGAGGGCGTCTGTCTCTGAGAGCGAATCCGAAGTCATGCGCCATCGCTGATTTGGAGGTTCACCAGCACTTTTTGCGTATTGGAAAGGTCGCCGATAACTTTACGCATGGGAACGGGCAACTCACGCACAAGTGTCGGGATTGCCACGATACTGTGCTGGCGCGCAAGTTTTGGATTTTGCCTCAGATCAATAACCTCGACATGGTATTGCCCGGTGAAATGCTCGGCGCATATCCGTTCCAGGTTGGCGATTGCGGCAAGGGATTTTGGTGTCTGGCCCGCTACGTACAGGGTGAGTTTGCGAGGGATTTTAGCTGGCGCCATGAGCGTATCTTTCGGAAATGCGTGCAGCCGTCATTATTTACGGCTCTTTTCCATTGCGAGTCTATCATTAGCCATCTGGCGAAGATATTCACCCTCGTTCTGCGACAGCGCGGCCAACTCTATCTCGTCCGCCGCGATTTCTGCCTGCAACAACTCAATTTGGGCCTGGGCCCGGTGCCGCTTGTGTTGAAGCTGCTGCTGGGCGCGCAACATATCTGCGTTGCGCCGCATTTCAGCCCTTCGCGACTTGGCCTCTTCCATCTTCCGGGCGGAGCCTGTCAAAGCGCCGCTTTCTCCGAGATAGGGAGGGATCAGCCTGATTCCTTTGTCGCTCATGATGAATTCGCGGACCTGATTGGAATGTGCCAGGCCCCGCGCCTTGAGCAGGTAGAGTTCCCGATTGAACTCGCCGCTCACTTCACGGTTGAGCAATAATATCCAGGCATCCATAAGAGACGAAAGACCCGCATCGGTTTCAATGCTTCCGCTCTGCCCATGCATCAGATGGGTAAAGACTGCCGTCACACCGCGGCTCTTTAGAAAATCGACCACGCGCAATAGCATGGATTGAATTTCCATGCGGTCGCCGCTTTCGAGGAATGAGGAGATCGGGTCGAGGACGACAAGGCTGGGATTGAATTTGCTCACTTCGCGCAACATGACGGCCAAGTGCATTTCGAGGCTGTAAAAGGTTGGCCGCGTCGCGACGTACCGAAGTTTACCGGACTTGATCCAGCGACCAATGTTAATTCCGAGAGACTTCATATTTCTGACGGATTGATCTGCGGATTCTTCAAACGAGAAACAAAGCGCGCGCTCGCCAGCGGCACACGCGGCGTTGGCGAAACTCGCAGCCACCGAGGATTTTCCGGAACCGGCAACGCCAGAAATGAGAATGCTGGACGCGCGATGAAATCCGCCGCCGCCGATCATGCTATCGAGCTCTGCGATACCGGATGATATCCGCCCCTCAAAAACTTTGTGGGTCAAGCCAAGCGAGGATACCGGCAGCACGCTGAAGCCGTCTTGATCGATGAGAAATGGATATTCGTTCGTTCCATGCGCCGTGCCGCGATATTTGACGATACGAAGACGGCGCGTCGAAAGTTGGTTCTGCACGCGGTGGTCGAGCAAAATCACACAGTCCGAGACATATTCCTCCAGCCCGTACCGTGTGAGCGCCCCATCGCCGCGCTCGGCTGTAATGATGGTCGTCATCCCACGGTCTTTCAGCCAATCGAACAACCGGCGGATTTCGGCGCGCAACACCGCCACATTGGAGAAGGCTGAGAACAGGCTCTCAATTGTGTCCAGCACAACGCGCTTGGCGCCAATGGTATCAATTGCCAGTCCGAGCCGGAGGAAAAGACCTTCCAGATCATAATCCCCGGCTTCCTCCAGTTCAGAAGGGTCCAGCGCGATGTGTTCGAACGCTATTTTTCCATCTGCAACCAACGCATTGAGACCAAAGCCCAGAGACGCCACATTCGCGGCTATATCTGCCGGACGCTCCTCAAAGCTGACAAACACACCCGGCTCGCCATAGTCGCGTGCGCCATGGGTCAGAAACGTGGTCGCAAAAAGCGTTTTGCCACACCCGGCTGAACCACAGACAAGCGTCGGACGCCCCGATGGCACGCCACCAAGCATGAGCTCATCGAAGCCGCTGATGCCGGTGGGGATTTTGAAATGCCTTGAGGTGCAGACATGATCCGCTCACAAAAAGGAACTCGATACCGTAATCGATACGATATGTGCTGCCCCGGCAAGCCTTGCATCGGCAGGTTTCAGCGGCCTCAAATGAAAATGGCCCCCGCTAGGGAGCCATTTCCTCGATTTTCGGCAATTTTGGTTGGTTGCGGGGACAGGATTTGAACCTGTGACCTTCAGGTTATGAGCCTGACGAGCTACCGGGCTGCTCCACCCCGCGTCATGGCCTTCAGCATCGCTGCTCAAGGGCGCGGGGATATAGGATACTGGCGGCGGGCTGTCCACCCCAAGCTGTTGGCGTCGCTGAAAATATCTTTGCGGTCCGCGTGCCGCTGGTGACGGCGATGGCGATGGCTTGAGGGCTGGTTCCAGCGACCACCAGAAAGAGATATAATTCTTTCAGCCTGTTCGCGGGCAGCATTACCCTTGGGGGCATCCTTCCATGTTTATCGGTCATTACGGCCCGGCTTTTGCGGGAAAGGCCGCCGAAAAGGCCCTGCCGCTTTGGCTGCTTTTCATCGCGGTGCAGGTGATGGATGTGGTGTGGTCGCTGCTGGTGTTTTTGGGTATCGAGAAGCTGCGCATCGTGCCGGGCTTCACGGCGATGAACCCGCTCGATCTCTATTTCATGCCCTTTACCCATGGGCTGCCGGGTTCGCTGCTGCTGGCGGTGCTGTTTGGCGGAATTTGCGAGTGGTTCTGGCCGCAAAAGGGGCGGACCTTTGTGATTATCGGCCTGTGCGTGTTTTCCCACTGGTTGCTCGATCTGCTTGTTCATGTGCCGGACCTGCCGCTGATCGGGGACCGGATGAAGGTGGGGTTTGGGCTTTGGCGCTGGCGGGATCTGAGCCTTGCCGCCGAGTTTGTGGCGGTGTTGGGCGGGCTTTATCTCTATCTGCGGCGCGTGCCGCGGGCGCAAGGTTGGGGCAATATCCGGCTGTGGGCGCTGGTTTTTTGGCTGGGACTGGCCGAACTGTTCGGCACCTTTGGGCCGCAACCTGCCACGCCGCAGATCGCCGCGGCGATGGCGCTTGGGGCCTATACGGTGTTTGCGCTCTTTGCCTGGCAGGTGGACCGTGGATGGGCGGCGCTGGCCCGAAGTTCCCACCCCTGAATTAACCCTTTGATTTTTATAATATTTATGACGGACGCCTGTGGCCGTTCCCGGATTGATACGGAGCGGCGACACCGTTATAACCCCCCGCTGCTTTTGGCCGTCAGTCGAGGACTTCTATGGGAACTGAACTTCCGCCCGGCTATGCACCGTCGGACAGCGAACCTTTCATGAATGAGCTTCAGCGGGAGTATTTCCGCCGCAAGCTTTCAGGCTGGAAGGATGAGATCCTGCGCGAAAGCCGGGAGACCATTCACAACCTTCAGGCCGAAACCACGCCCTTTGCCGATCTGGCCGACCGCGCCTCTACCGAGGCGGAGCGCCAGCTTGAACTGCGCACGCGCGACCGCCAGCGTAAGTTGATCGCCAAGATTGATGCAGCTTTGCGGCGACTCGAAGATGGCTCTTATGGGTTCTGTGAAGAAACCGGCGAGCCGATTTCGCTGAAGCGGCTGGATGCGCGGCCCATTGCGACGCTCTCCATCGAGGCGCAGGAGCGCCATGAACGACGCGAGCGCGTTTACCGCGACGACTGAACGATGAAGGCCGGAGCGAAAACGCCCCGGCCTTTTTTCTTGCTCAGCTTTTCACTCAGAACGGCATCAGAATATCGTAGAGCTGCGAGCCGTAACGCGGTTGCTGGAAATCGGTGATCTGGCCTTGCCCGCCATAGGAGACACGCGCTTCGGCGATTTGCGCGAGCTGGATGGTGTTGGCATTGGTGATGTCTTCCAGGCGCACGATGCCTGCGATGTTGAGATCGCGCATTTCATTGTTCACACGCACCTGCTGATGGCCGCGCACCACAAGATTGCCGTTGGGCAGAACCTGGGTGACGATGCCAGCCAGCGTCATGTTCACTGATTCCGAGCGGTTGACCGAGCCCGTGCCGACATTGGACGTATCCGAGCCCATCTTCACCAGGCTCAACGGATCGGCGCCGGGGGGCAGGATTTTGGTGAGCTGGCCTTCCAATCCAAACAGATTGGTGAGATTGGCGCCATCGGAATTGGTGCGGGCGCGGGTGCTGGTGTTGGAGAGTTTGGCGGCATCGGCAATCGACACATTGATGGTGAGAATGTCGCCCACGCGGCTGGCGCGCGGATCGCGGAAGAAGCTGCGCGCGCCGGGCGCCCACAATGAGTTCGACATTTGTGTTGCTGCCGGGGCCTGTTGCGGGGCCAATGACACCGGCTGATAGCCCGCTTGCACAGCGGGGGTTTGAATGGGCGCCATCTGGGGCGGGCGGCCGATATTTTCGATCCGGTCCACGGCGCTGCACGCTGACACAGCGAGGGCGCATCCCATAAGGGCGATCTGTTTGAGGTGCGAGAGCATGGCGGTTCTTTCTTGCCGGTCTGAGGGGATCATTTGAGGGCCATACGCGCCGGGTTGTTGGACGACATTTTGGCGGGCAGTGGCATGGCGCCATCGGCGCGCACGGTGCCGGGGCCGGTGACGGTGGCCATGATCTGGCGATAGGAGACGGGGTTCACCACTGTCACGCTTTCGCCAAGCCCGCCTTCGCTCAGTGCGCGGCCTGTGGCGGTGAGGGAGACGCCCGGCATCTCGAACGTCATGGTGATGGTTTCACCTTTGCTGATGAGCACCGGACGGCGCACATCGCTTGCCATCACCAGTTCGCCCGCGCGCAAATACCGTCGCGCCTGCATACCTGACAGATCGGCCATGGCGACGGCGAGGCCGCCGCGCATCTGGCCTGGTGTGGCGGTGCCATAGGTCAGATCGGCATCGGCGATGATTTCGCCGCGTGCGATGTCCCGCGCGGGAACCGCGACGCGTGCGCCGCTTTCCCCCGCAAGGGCCGGGAGGATCGGCAATAGCAGCAAAGCGATGCAGGCTATCAGTGTGGTGCGCAAGGTCATGGTTTTACGCGCCTCCCAGTCTGGCGGTTTGTTGCAGCATCTGATCGGCGGCGGTGATGACTTTGGAATTCATTTCATAGGCGCGCTGCGCGGTGATGAGGGAGGTGATTTCTTCCACCGGATTGACGTTGGAGGTTTCGAGAAAGCCCTGGATGATTGTGCCGTAGCCCGCAGCACCCGGAAGGCCCGATTGCGGCGAACCGGAGGACGGGGTTTCGGCAAACAGATTGTCGCCCAGTGCGTTCAAGCCCGCTTCATTGGGAAAGCGCACCAGTTCGAGCTGGCCGAGGGTTTGCTGCGTGGTCTGGCCCGGCAACTGCGCCGAGACCTGCCCTTGCGCATTGACCGAAATCGACAGTGCATTTTGCGGCACGGCGATGCCGGGGGCGACGACATAGCCTTTATCCGTCACGATCTGGCCTTCGGGCGACAGCGCGAAATTGCCAGCGCGGGTATAGGCGTCTGAGCCATCGGGTTTTTGAATACGGAAGAAGCCGGGGCCCTGCACCGCCATATCGTAAGGATTGGAGGTGGAATTCATATCGCCCTGGCTGGTCACCCGGTAGACGGCCGCCGTGCGCACACCGGCGCCAAGCTGAATGCCCGACGGGATGATGGTGCCGGAATCCGACGACTGGGCGCCTGCCTGTTCGATGTTCTGATACAGCAGGTCCTGAAATTCGGCGCGCTGGCGCTTGAAGCCGGAGGTGTTCATGTTCGCCAGGTTATTGGCGATCACTTCGACGTTCATCTGCTGCGCCAACATTCCGGTGGAGGCAATGCTCAAGGCTCGCATGGCTTAACTTCCTTTACGAATTCGGCATGGCGCCAAGCTTGGACACAGCCTGACGCATGAGATCCTGATGGGACTGGGTGATGCTGGCGGTCAGCTGATAGGCGCGGGTGACTTCGATCATGTGCGAAATCTCGACCACCGGTTCGACATTGGAATTTTCCAACATGCCTTGCTGGAGGGCGGCGTGTTCGGCGGGTTTGGGCGCTTCGTCGGTCGCATAGGTGCTGGCGCCCTCCTTCTTCATCGCGGCTTCATCATCGAAGGCGACGAGGCGGACTTTGCCGAGCTGGCCCTGTTTGCCGGTGATGGTGCCATCGGCACCGAAGTGAATGTCGCCGTCATCGGTCGAGAAGGTGAGGGGCCCGCCTTCGCCCATCACCTTGTTGCCATTGCTGGTGACGAGATTGCCTTCGCGGTCGAGCTGGAAGTGGCCATCGCGGGTGTAGCGGTCGCCGCCCGGCGTCTGGACCACGAAATAGCCTTTGCCGCTGACCGCAAGATCGAAGGGCGCGTTGGTGCGGTCCATCCGGCCTTCGCTTTGATCGCGCATGACGCCGCGATCGACCACGAAGCTGACGGATTGCGGGCCTTTTTCGGTTTCGGACGGTTTCATCCGGGTGAGAAATTCTTCGAACTTCACCCCCTCGCGCTTATAGGCAGGGGTGGAGGCGTTCGCGATGTTGTTCGCGATCACGTCCATCGAACGATAGGCCGCAAGCTGATGCGACAGGCTGACGAGTAACGTATTGTCCACGGCAAGGCCCTTTCTGGTCCAAACCATTTCGATTGGCGGATCCGGCGCCAACTTTCCTCGCTAACCAATTGCATGTGCCGTGCCAGTACATTTTTTCAGGCGTGACCTGATTTTTCGGCCCATGCCGCGGGCTTGCGGCTGTGCCTCCCGGCAAAGACTGCCGGGCAAAAAGACGATTTGAACCACTCCTTAACCACGATTGCCTAACGTGCCGGATGTCGAGGGCCTGATGGGCCAGGGAAACAGGGCAATGCTGGGCAAACTGTTCAAGAAAAAGCAGACGGAAGCCGCGCCTTCGGATGACGGCGAGGCCAAGGTGGCGGCGACGACAGATGGAGCTGCCGAGGGCGAGGGCGCAGGTGATGCCGCGCCTAAAGGTTTTGGTAAGAAATTCCTTTTGCTCGCGGGCGCGGGCGGGCTTGTGCTGCTGTTGGGCGCGGGCGCTGGCGCCTATTTCTTTTTGTTCGCGCCTGAACCGCAGGCAGAAGCAACAGAAGCTGCCATTCCGCTGACCCCGCCGCAGGTCGCCTATTATGATGTGCCCGACATTATTGTGAACATTCAGACCGCCGATGGCGCGCCCGCCTATTTGAAGGTCGGGATTTCACTCGAACTCGATAACCCCGAACAAAAGGCCGGAATGCAGGTTTTGATGCCGCGCGTGGTGGACCAATTTCAGGGTTATTTGCGCGAATTGCGGGTGGAAGATCTGAAAGGCTCCGCGGGCGTGATGCGCCTGAAGGAAGAATTGCTGCGCCGGATCAATGTGGCAGCCGCACCCTATGCGGTGCGCGATGTGCTGCTCAAAGAAATGATTGTTCAATAAACATTGCCCAATAAACAATAAGCAACAGGCTTTCACATGGCGGATGACTTGGACATTGAGGCGGACGAGGCTCTGGAGGCGCAATCACCTGCGTTGCCGGGCGGAGGAAGCACCGAGCGTATTCTCAACCAGGAAGAGATCGACAGCCTGCTCGGCTTCGATGTCGATGACGAGCAGTTGCAGGACAAGAGCGGCATTCGCGCCATCATCAATTCGGCGCTTGTCTCTTACGAACGTCTGCCGATGCTGGAAATCGTTTTTGACCGGCTGGTGCGGTTGATGACGACATCCTTGCGCAATTTCACCTCGGACAATGTGGAAGTCAGCCTCGATAATATTACCTCGATCCGTTTTGGGGATTATCTCAATTCCATTCCGCTGCCGGCGATTCTGGCGGTGTTTCGGGCCGAGCAGCTCGACAATTATGGCTTGTTCACGGTCGATTCCAATTTGATCTATTCGATTGTGGATGTGCTGTTGGGTGGGCGGCGTGGCACATCTGCGATGCGCATTGAGGGGCGGCCCTATACGACCATTGAACGCACGCTGGTACAGCGCATGGTCGAAGTGATTTTGCAGGATATGATGCAGGCCTTCGAGCCTTTGGCGCCGGTGAATTTTGCGCTCGACAGGCTGGAAACCAATCCACGTTTTGCCGCGATTGCGCGCCCCGCCAATGCGGCCATTCTGGTGAAGCTGCGTATCGACATGGAAGACCGTGGCGGGCGCATTGAACTGCTTTTGCCCTATGCCACGCTGGAGCCCATTCGCAAGCTGTTGTTGCAACAGTTCATGGGCGAAAAATTCGGGCGCGATTCGATTTGGGAGAGCCATCTGGCTTCGGAGCTGTGGTCCACTAAGGTCGATATCAACGCCATTCTCGACGAGCAGACCATGTCGCTCGACAAAATCATGAATCTGAATGTGGGCGATACGGTGATGCTCAATGCCAGCCCCAATTCCAAGATCGAACTGCGCTGCGGCAATGTTCCGCTGTTGCGCGGGCGCATGGGCCGGGTTGGCTCATCGGTCGCGGTGCGGGTGGAAGAAGCCATTGAACGCACCGATGCCAGCCGCGGGCTCTAAAGGACCATTGCCATGACGCCTTCCATGATACTCGAACTTGTGCTGACCGGGCTTTTGGCCGCGACGCTGTTTTACTGCATCGTGCTGGAGCGCAAACTTGCGGCCCTGCGCAAAGGGCAGGACGGGCTGAAAGGCACACTGGCGCAGCTGAACGGCGCGGTGGCGGCGGCAGCGACCTCGATGACGGCGCTCAAAATCTCTGCGGGGGACATTACCCAGACGCTGGATGCGCGGCTTGGTCATGCGCGCGGGCTTGCGGACGAACTGGGCGTGTTGTGCGGTTCGGGCGAGCGTATTGTCGAACGCTTTGCCGAACGATTGGATGCCAAGCCTGCGCCCCGCGCTGCGAAAGCGGATGCGGGCAAAGTGGATGTGGGCCTGCCCAGTGCCTCGATCATGGATCGGCTGGACAGTGGGCGATTTGCGGGCTTTGGGGCGGTGCGCTGATAATGCAAAAACTGTTTTCCTATGTGCGGCTGTTGCCCATTCTGACCGTGATGTGCGGGCTTTTGCTGGCGATCAAGATGGTTGGAATTTCTGAACAGGCATATGCGCAGGCGACCGCATCGGGCCCCGTGGCGCCGCCGGAGGCAAAGCGACCCAAACATGACATTGCGGTGGTCCGCGAAAGCTCCAGCCCTTCGGAGGTTGATCTTCTGACCGGGCTTTCCAAGCGGCGCGCGGAACTGGATGGGCGGCAGAACGAATTGTCGATGCGCGAAAATCTGATTATTGCCGCCGAACGCCGGGTGGACGCCAAGATCGCGACACTCAAACAATTGCAGGGGCAGATCGCGGCGCTTTTGGCACAACGCGATGGCGAGCAGGAAAAGCAGGTGGCCGCATTGGTCAAAACCTATTCGGCGATGAAGCCTGCGGATGCGGCGCGGATTTTTGACGGGCTGAATGACGCCATTCTGGTGCCGGTGGTGGGCGCGATGAAAGCAGATGTGCTGGCACCCATTCTGGCGAAGATGCAGGCCGATGTGGCGCAGCGCCTGACCGTGAAACTTGCCAATCGGTTGAACCTGCCGGATGAAAAACCTGTGGCGGTTGCTGCCAACCAGACGCCTGCACCTGTTGCTGTGCCCAATGCTGCGCCCGCTGCAAATGTTCCGCAGGGTGAGACGGCGCCGGTAGCATCTGCGCCTGTTACCCCGCCGCCAGCCAAAACGGGCGGATAGAATGACGCGCGCGGTAGCGGGGCGGATAATGTGCGGGCCTGTTCTGGGCGTGTTGCTGCTTGCCTTGTTTTTCTCGCCTGCGATGGCCGCCGATACGATCAGCGCCAGCGAGGCGGGCGGTTATGGGCGGGTGTTGATTACGCTGGACCCGACAGGAAAAGCGGATGCTGTGCTGGAAGGCACGGTGTTGAAACTCAATTTTGATCGCAAGGTTGCGCTCGATCCGTCTGCCATTGTGGCAATGCTGCCTTCCTATATGACGAGTGGGCGTGTGGATGGTGACGGGCAGACCTTTCGGTTTGCGCTAACACGCAGTTTTCGGCTCCAGAGCAGCACGGCGGGTAATCGCACCGCGATTGATCTGGTGCCGGAGCGTTTTAGCGGGATGCCGCCTCAACTGGTGAAGCCGGTTGTGGCGGTGGCCAAACCTGTCGATCCGAAAAACCTGCCGACGATCAAGGTGCGGGCAGGGGTCTATGCGCAATATTCCCGGCTGGTGTTCGATTGGCCGAAGCAGACGGCCTATTCCATTGTTCCGAGCAAGGGCCACCTCACCATTCGATTTCGGGGCCTGGCGCAACCGGACTTTTCTCCGGTGGAGCGGCTTGCGCCGCCCTGGGTGAAGCCTGCGGGTTGGCGGATTGAGGGGCAAAGCCTCGTTGTAGACCTTAGCGTCGATCCGGGATCGCGGCACAAGACATTCACCGATGGCAGCCATATCGCGCTCGACATTCTGGCGCCGCAGAACGATGCCAGCGTGGTGGCGACCAAGGGTGTGAGCGCGGCACAAGCGAAAATGATTGCGGATGCCGCGACAGCATTGAATCCAAAAGCACCGGCAGAGACCAAAACCGAACAAGCGGCCCCTGAAACGGCGCCCGAAACCGCGACGCCGCCTGCACCTGAAAGCGCGACGGCGGCACGCACCGAAACGGGGGCGATTGTCACTATTCCCCATGCCTCCGGACATATGGTGGCGGGCTTTGTGCGCGGGATGACCGCCTGGCTGATTGTTGATACTGCGCTGCCCATTGATCCGGCCAAGTTGAAGGCGGAGTTGGGCGATTTTCCCCGCTCCGTGGACATTGCGAGCGGCGATGAGGCGACCATCATCCGTATCGGGCTGAAGACGCTTGAAGACGTTGCGGTGCAGGAGGAGGGCGTGGATCTGAAATTCCTGCTTGCGCCCGCGGCGAGCGTTCCGCCGATCGGGATTGGGTTTGCGCGCGATGTTGCGCCCAATAAACAGTCTTCGCTCATTACGCTGCTTCCCGGTGCGAACCGGGTGTTGACGCTTTCCGACCCCGAAATCGGCGATACGGTGATTGCGGTTTTGGGCCGGGCCGGGCGCGGTGTGCTGGCGGGGCGCGATTATGCGGACTTTTCCGTTTTGCCAACGGCGGCTGGTATTGCCATCAAGCCGCTGAGCGATGGGGTGACGGTGACCGCCCATGATGCGCGGGTGCGCATTGCGCGCCCTGGTGGCTTGCAACTCACGCCGCCCGCCGCAACCTCCCAAACACTGGCACTCATCAGTAATGTCAATGACGATGCCTCTTTTCTTGATTTGGCGCATTGGCCGAAGGCGAACGGCAAGGCATTTCTCCAATCCGAGCGGGGCTTGCGCGAAAAGATTGCCAAGGCTGAGGCGGGTGGCGTCAATCGCGCCCGGTTGGCGCTGGCGCAATTCTATCTTGCCAATGGGTTCGCTGCGGAAACGCTGGGCGTGCTGAAGCAGATGCAGACCGCGGACCCCGCTTTGGATAGCGACCGCCAAATGCAGGTGATGCGGGCGGCGGCCGATTTTATGATGGGGCGGTATCGCGCCACCCATAATGATCTGATCGGCGCGAGCTTTGCGGGGGATCGTCATGCTGCCTTCTGGCGCGGATTAGCCGATGCGGCGACGGAAAACTGGGCTGACGCGAAACAGGCGCTGCTGGATGCGGGGCCGGTGATCAAACGCTATCCCGCGGACTGGCAGGCGCGGGCGCAGCTTGCTGTCACCAATGCGGCGCTGAGTGCGGGCAAGGTGGAAGAAGCCGACCTTGCGCTGGCCAAAGTGCCGAAGGCGCTGCCCAAAACGCTGAGGCTGGAGCGCGAACTTGCGCGGGCGCGGCTGCTGTCCATGGAAGAACGCTACAAGACGGCGGCGCCGATTTTTGCCGCGCTGGCGCGTAGCGGCGATGACCGCATTTCGGCCCATGCGATTTATGAGAACACGCTTGCGGCGGTGGCGGCACGCGCCATGACCCACAGCAAGGCGATTGAGACGCTGGAGGATTTGCGCTTTCGCTGGCGCGGCGATGCGCTGGAATTGAAGACCTTGCGCAAACTCGGTGCGCTCTATGCCGAAAAGGGGCGCTGGCGCGACAGTTTTGAAAAACTGCGCATTGCCTCGCTCTATTTTCCCAATGACGATCTGGCCCGGCAGGCGCAGGATGATATGCGCGCCGCATTTGAACAGCTCTATCTCAAAGGCCGCGCAGACAAACTGCCGCCGATTGAAGCGCTGGCGCTGTTTTATGATTTCATCGATCTCACCCCCATTGGTCCCAAAGGCGATGACATGATCCGCCGTATGGCCGACCGGCTGGTGAAGGTGGATTTGCTGGGGCCTGCCGCCAAGCTGCTCGATTACCAGATTACCAAGAGGCTGGATGGCGTTGCGCGGGCGCAGGTCGCAAGCCGACTCGCGCTTGTCTATCTGATGGACAACAAGGCCGAAAAGGCCTTGCAGACCTTGCGCACGACCGCGATCAGCGGGTTGCCGGATGATGTGAACCGCCAGCGCATGTTGCTGGAAGCACGCGCGCTTTCGGCGTTGCGGCTGTATGACCAGGCGCTCGATCTTGTCAGCGTGGATAACTCGGACGCGGCGCGCAAACTCCATGCGGATATTGCCTGGGACAGCCAGCAATGGGGCCTTGCGGGTCAGAACACTGAGGCGCTTTTGGGCGATGCGTGGAACGCAGATGCGGCACTCGATGCAGGTCAGCGGCAAGAGGTGATGCGGGCGGCTATCGCCTATTCCCTCGCCAATGACGAGGCGGGCGTTGAGCGGTTGCGGACACGTTTCGCGCCGAAGATGAAAGCGACGCCGGATGCCAATGCCTTTGCGGTGGTGACACAGAACATAGACCGGCAGGGCATTGCGTTTCGTGAGACCGCGGCAAAGGTGGCGTCGGTCAGCACGCTGGAAGCGTTCATGAAAGATTTCCGCAGCAAGCAGAAATTGTAAGCGGCTAGATTGCTACTGGTTGCGATATATTTTCCAGCCAGCCCAGCGCGCGCGCCGCGATCTTCTCCCAGCCGGGTTCGCCCAGCATCCAGTGGCTGTGGCCGTCCAGTTCTTCATAGTCGGCGTGGCCGCGATAGCGTTGCGCGATGCGGCGTACGGTGGGGGGCGGGTTCACCTTGTCGTGGCGACCGGACAGGCAGAGGACAGGACAGGTGACCTTGTTGGCATCCACCGCTGTTGCGCGCCGTGCATCGAGTGCCCAGTGCATGATCTCAAAAGTCGCAAGACCCGATTCCGGGACGAAGCGCGCGAAGATCTGGCTGCGTTCTGACGGCGGCAGCAGATCGAGCGCGTTGGAGGCGGCGATGTCATAGGACGGCTGGATCGGCTTGCTCCAGAAGTCGCCTGCGAAAAACATTGCGCCCGCGGAGGCATATTCAAACATGGTGGAAGGCAACATGCCCCAGGGCGCGGACGGGGCGAGCAGCACCAGCGCCCACGCAGCTTTACGTGCTGCCAGCATTTGTGCGAGCAACCCGCCCATCGAATGGCCGATCAGGATGGGGGCTGTTTTCAGCGCGGAAATTTCTTTTTCCAGATCGGCGGCGTAATCGAGCACGGAGGTGGTGCCGAGCAGAGCGGGTGGATTTTTGCCACAATCGTGATAGCGCAAGGTGGGGGTGTGGACCTTGTAGCCCTTGGCCTCAAACGATTTGCGCAAACCATCGAAAACCCAACCGCCGCAGAAGGCGCCATGGATCATCACAACCGGGGGCAGGGCGCGGGCTTTCGCCATCAGATTTCGGGTGCTGCGAGATCTTCGAAGGCGGCCAGGACTTTTGCGTAGGTATCGCGTTTGAAGGGCACGACCATGCGCGGCAAGGCTTCGATGGCGAGCCATTTCCAATGTGCGAATTCGGGCTCGGGCGTGTTCACGTCGATCTCGCTGTCTTCGCCCTCGAAACGCATCGCGATCCATTTCTGGCGCTGGCCGCGATATTTGCCGTGCAGGGCGATGCCCAATAGATGGGGCGGCAGATCATAGGCCAGCCAGTCCTCCATCTCACGCAGGATACGCGCTTTGTCGATTCCCGTTTCTTCTTTCAATTCGCGGATGGCGGCTTCAATCGGGGTTTCACCTGGATCAATGCCGCCTTGCGGCATCTGCCAGCCTTCCATCGTCTGGTCGATGCGACGACCGACAAAGACCGCGCCGTCGCGGTTGAACAGCATCACCCCCACACAGGGACGATAGGGCAGATCTTCGTGCCTGAGAAACGTATGGGGTCGGGCCATCTAACACGCGAAAGAGAATGATTATTTCGAGGGTTCGACTATGGCCGATGCGGGGACCAGAACAAAGCCCCTCGATGCAAGGCTGCGGGACCATTGCACCACCCGGTCCACTGATACGGGGTAGAGAAAGGCAGTTCCGGCCGCAGAACCTTGCGCGCGGGCTTTTGCTTCGAGATCGGACAGGGCGCGGTCAATGGCCGCGCTGTCCTGGACCTGATCTATCGCAAGGCTGCCGCGCGCGAAGGCGGTGCCCGCTTGGCGGGCGAGATCAGGGCTTGCGGATTTTGGGGTGGAGCCGCCATCATAAAACATCAGACCGCGCCGCGTGAGATAGGTCATCACCGGCTCCAACGCTTCGGAATTGGAGAGGAAACGCGCGCCGGAATCGTTTGCGACGCCGACATAGCCGGTGAAGCGCGTCAGCGCCCAGGCCAGATGTTGCAGATTGGCGCTCGCACCCTGACCTGCGCGCAATGTGTGCGGGCCAGGATCGCTATCGGGATAATCGGCCGGCTCCATCGGCAATTGCAGCAACACTTCGTGGCCGCGGCTGCGCGCTTCGTTCACCAGATTTTGCATATCGTTGCTGCGCGGCGCGAAGCCGACCGTAACCGCAGGCGGCAGGGCCGCAAGCGCGGAGGTGGTCGCATCTGCGCTGGCGCCGAAGCCCAGCATGACGATGGCGATTTTTGGTTTGCCGCTTGGCGGCGCGGCACGGCCCGCATAGGCGGCCAGCGGCGTGCGGCCCGTAGCAGAGATGCGTGGCAGCGGGCCTTGCGGGGTGTTTTCCACCAGCGTCGGATCGGCCACCAAAGCGGCACCGGCATAGAGCGGGCGCATGACCTGGCGCGCTTTTTCGTCGGGGGCAGAGACATCCGGCGGCGCGGCGGCACCGGCGCGGTCTGCGCCCTGTGCTTGGCGTCTGCCGGGCTTCAGCGCCGGAATACCTTCGGACCAGGGCGCGGCTTCTGCATTGGTATGGATGAAGGGGCCTACCTCCAGCCGCACATGGGGCCGGTTGTCCCGCCCGTCACCGAACAGCACGATGGCGCAGCACAAAGCGGCAAAAAGCGCGGCAAGGATGGCGGCGCCCCAGCCGACCAAACCCCAACCAACCAAGCCCCGACCAAGCAGAACTGGCCCATCGGCAATGGGGTCCGTCAGGGTTTCAATATCGCTGCCTGAACTTTCGAAGGTCATGGCAACCAGCAAGCACCCGCCGCAGTTACAGGCGCGTTAAAGCTGCGCCTGTAACGTGTTTCACCAGCCTATTTTGCTTTTGCCGGGGCGGGCTTTTCCGCCTTCGCGGCCGAGGCCGTGAGGGTGGGTTTGCCGCGCAACAGGTCGAGCGCATAGGAAAGCTGGAAATCGTCATATTTCTTGCCGGGCTGCGGGCGGATCACCGGAATCGCACGGCCTTTTTTCAGCGCGCTTTCGGCGGCCAGATGGCCCGGCAGATCGGCTTCGCTGGGGCGAATCACCTTGGGCAGCTTGTCCTCTTCGGCCCCTTGCGCCACGGCGATGTCGGGCGTGATGCCTTGGGCCTGAATGGAATGGCCCGACGGGGTGAAATAGCGCGCCGTGGTGAGACGCAAGGCGCCGCCACCCTCACCCAGCGGGATCACGGTCTGCACCGAGCCCTTGCCGAAGGAGGTCATACCCAGAATGGTCGCGCGGCGATGATCCTGCAGCGCACCGGCGACGATTTCGGAGGCCGAAGCTGTTCCACCATTGATGAGCACCACAATCGGCTTGCCATCGGTGATGTCGCCGCCCTTGGCATCGTAACGCTGCGTGTCTTCCGCATGACGGCCACGGGTGGAGACGATTTCGCCCGCGTTCAGAAGATCGTCGGAGACCGAGATCGCCTGATCGAGCAGCCCGCCCGGATTGTTGCGCAGGTCGATGACATAGCCCTTCACGCCGGGGCCGATCTGCTTTTTCAGGTCGCGGACCGCTTTTTCGAGGCCGACATTGGTTTGTTCGTTGAAGCCGGTGATGCGGATATAGGCGACATCGTTTTCACGGTGCCATTTCACGCTGTCCACCTGAATGATGGCGCGGGCGAGCACCACGTCGAAGGGCTTTTTCTCGCCCTGGCGCAGGATGGTCAGTGTGACCTTGCTGCCTTGCGGGCCGCGCATCTTGTCGATGGCGTCGTTGAGGGCCATGCCCTGCACCGGCGTATTGTCGATGGCGGCAATGTAGTCACCCGGCTTGATGCCGGCTTTGGCGGCAGGCGTGTCGTCGATCGGGGAGACGACCTTCACCAGACCGTCTTCCATCGTCACTTCGATGCCGAGGCCGCCGAACTCGCCTTTGGTCTGAATTTGCATGTCGGCGAAGGTTTTGGCGTCCATATAGCTGGAATGGGGGTCCAGCGCCGAGACCATGCCTTCGATCGCGTTGTCCACCAGCTCGCCATCATCGACGGGGCGGACATAATTGGCGCGCACGCGCTCAAACGCATCGCTGAACAGATCGAGCTGGCGATAGGCCCCAAGGTCATTGGCGCCCTGCGCCGGCAACAGGGTAATCGCAGCGCCGAATCCCAGCACCATGCCCAACACAATAAACGCAATGCGCTTCATGATTTCTGTGCCTTCCCGAGCTTTTTCACTAAAGGCTCGCTCATCAACCAGGGCGCCGGATCGACGCCTTCCCCGTTTCGCCGCAGTTCCATATAGAGTTTTGCAGGCTCCGTCTGCGGCATTGTGCCGACAGGTTCCCCCGCCAGCAACTGGTCGCCTGGACGCACGGATACGCGGTCCAAGCCTGCCAGAACAAGATCGTATCCAGCCGTCATCTGCAAGATCAAGACGCGACCTGTTTTCTGATAGGGCCCGGCGAACAGCACCTGCCCGTCGCTGGGGGCTACCACCTGCGCCCCGCCTTCGGCCCTGAAGGTCATGCCGGGGGCGCTGGACCCACCCACCCCATCCATGCCGCCCGCGGCGGAGGGGCCGAGGACCGGACGGACAAGGGAGCCGCGCGTGAGGCCGGATTTCGTGCCTTTGGTGGTGACAACCATGACGCCGCCGACAGGGGCCTTGCGGCGTAATTCGGCGACACGGGTGAGCAGGGTTTCCAGGCTGGCGGCTTGCCCCGCTACCGTATCGAAGCGGCCCTTGAGATCGCCATACAGGCTTTGGGCCTCGCTCGCCTCGGCTTCTTTTTGCGCCACCAGATGATCGAGCTCGTTGCGGGCGACGGAAAGCTCGGCGGCGTTCTTTGTCCGCTCGGCCCGGCGCGCCACCAGCGTTTCGCGCGTCTGGCGCAGGGTTTTGAGTTTTTCGGCCAACAGCGCCGCCGCTTTATAGAGACGGGGGAGGGAGGCACCCATCAACATCGCGCTGCGCACCGCGCTGGCCGCATCATCGGCGCGCATCAGCATGGCGGGGGGCATGTCGTGTTGCAGCCGTTCGAGCACCGCGAGCAGACGGCTGACGGCTGCCCGGTCATGCAGGAAATCGCGATTGAGGCGGTCTTCATCGGCGCGCAGGAGCAGGACTTGCGCATCCAGCGTGGTCTTTTCGGCTTCGAGCGCCTGCACCCGCGCGGCGGTGGCGATGAGTTTTTCCCGCAAGGTTTGGGTTTGGGCTGCCAGCGCATCGCTGCGCATCCGCGCGGCATCGACACGGGGGCGGTTCTCTTCGATCTGCTGTTGCAGCGCGTGATATTGATCCTGCGTGGTCGGCAGTTTGGACATGTCGCTGAGCGGCACCGCGCCGCTCAGCGCCTCGGCGACCGGTGGGGCGGGGGCCGCGACCACCGCGCGTTCCACCGCTTTGGGATGTTTGCGAGGGCCAGCCAGAAGCGGCGCACTACACAAAAAACTCAGCCCGAATGCCAGACATGCGCGATGCCCGAAAGACCGGCCCGTGCGGCGCGCGTTCAGGCAATATCCTCCGCGAGGCTGGTGGTGCGGGTGGCGAGGCAATGGCCGCGCATGGCTGGGGGCACCGGCAGGCCCATCAGATCCAGCAGCGTCGGCGCGACATCGGCGAGTTTGCCATTGGCGAGTTTGAGCCCACTATTGCTTTTGGCGTTGACCACAATCACCGGCACGTCGAGCGTGGTGTGCGCGGTGTGGGGTTCGCCGGTCTGCTGATCGCGCATCAGTTCAACATTGCCATGATCGGCGGTGATGAGGAGCACGCCGCCCGCTTTTTCGACCGCCGCGCGCAGGCGGCCCAGACAGGTGTCGATGGTTTCGACCGCTTTGACCGCCGCATCCATGATGCCGGTATGGCCCACCATGTCGGAATTGGCGTAGTTCACCACCACCAGATCATATTTGCCGGAAAGTACTGCCTCTTCGAGTTTTTTGGTGACTTCGAAGGCGGACATTTCCGGCTGCTGGTCATAGGTCGCGATTTTGGGGCTGGGGACCATGATGCGATCTTCACCCGCGAAAGGCTCCTCGCGCCCGCCATTCAGGAAGAAAGTGACATGGGCGTATTTTTCGGTTTCGGCGATGCGCAATTGGGTGAGACCGAGGGACGCCACATATTCGCCCAGCGTGTCGCGAATATCTTCCGCCGGATAGAGCGCGCCCATCAGCGCGTTGAGGGCGGTTGAGTATTCGGTGAGGCCTGCGGCGGCGGAAAACTTCACGACGCGGGGCCGTTCGAAGCCTGTGAAATTGGGATCGAGCAGCGCGAGCGAAACTTCGCGGGCGCGGTCGGCGCGGAAATTGGCGAAGAGCAGCGCATCACCATCGCCCGCTCCGGCATAATCACCGATCACACACGGAATAACGAACTCGTCCGTCACATCGGCGGCATAGGAGGCTTGAGCGGCGGCGATGGCGTTTTCAAAACGTGCGCCGGTGGCAGAGACGATGGCATCGCAGGCTTTGCTGACGCGGTCCCAGCGTTTGTCGCGGTCCATCGCGTAGAAGCGGCCTGAGACGGTGGCCATGCGCACGCCGGGGAGCCCTGCGATTTTTCCTTCGAACGCTTCCAGATAACCAATCGCGCTTTTGGGCGGGGTGTCGCGGCCATCCAAAAAAGCATGGATGAAGACCGGCACGCCCGCTTCGGCGACGGCGCGCACCAGCGCCGCCATATGATCCTGATGGCTGTGGACGCCGCCGGGGGAGACCAGGCCCATGACATGCACCGCGCCATTGGCGGCGCGCGCTTTTTCGATCAACTCCACCAGCACGGGACGGGCGGCGAGGCTGCCATCGGCCATGGCGTCGTCGATGCGGGGCAGATCCTGCATCACCACACGGCCTGCGCCCATATTCATGTGGCCGACTTCGGAATTGCCCATCTGGCCATCGGGCAGGCCGACCGCGCGGCCAGAGGTTGAGAGCAGGGCGAAAGGGCTATCGGCCAGCATCCGGTCGAAATTTGGGGTCTTGCCCGCCTTGCTCGCGGCGGCGATGGCGTTGTCCGCCACTTCCGGGCGCCAACCCCAGCCATCGAGAATGCATAGAACGCCGGGTCGTTGGCGAGGATGAGGAGTGTCGGTCATGGCGCCTTCTGAAGTGAGCAGGGGGCAAAATAGGAAGCCCCCCTTCCCAAGTCTATGTGACAACGCGCGAATTTGGCCCGGAAATTGTTGCCGGGCGGCCAGTTTGGACGCGGGCGGTAAAATATAACCTATTGATAAGGTTGGGGTATTTTGGGCGGAAAAGCGGCATGGTTCTGGCATCGGGAGATGCGGACACCATAGGCAGAACGCGTATGCGCTTGCGCTCGACACATATAAGTAAATCCGTGGCCATGCTCGCCGCGCTGCTTTTCGCGCTGACACCGGCGCAAAGCCTTGCCTTTTCCCGCATCAAGGACCTCGTGGAGGTTGAAGGCATTCGCGACAACATGCTGATCGGCTATGGCCTTGTGGTCGGGCTGAACGGCACCGGCGACTCTTTGCGCAATTCGCCTTTCACCCAGCTTTCGATCCAGACCATGCTGGAGCGGCTGGGCGTCAATACGCGCGGCGAATCCATGCAGACCAAGAATGTCGCCGCTGTGATGGTGACGGCGAACCTGCCCGCTTTTGGGGCGCAGGGCTCGCGGATCGACGTGTCGGTCAGCGCCATGGGGGATGCCAAGAACCTTCAGGGCGGCACGCTGCTGGTGACCCCGCTGCTCGGCGCGGACGGGCAGATTTATGCGCTCGGCCAGGGCCCGGTCGCGGTGGGCGGTTTTGCGGCGCAAGGCCAGGGCGCCAGCGTGACGCGCGGTGTGCCTACGGCGGGACGGATTGCCAATGGCGCGGTGATCGAACGCGAGACCGGCTTCAAGCTGGCCGATCAGACAAGTCTGCGGCTTTCGCTGCACAACCCGGACCTTACCACAGCGACACGCATTGCCGACGCGGTGAACGCCTATATTGGCGGCGGGGTGGCGCAGGCGACCAATCCATCTACCGTGGCGCTGAATGTGCCGGCCAATTATCGCAATGGGGTGATGGGGCTGCTCACCGATGTGGAGCAGGTGAAGGTTGACCCCGATCAACCGGCCAAGGTGATTATCGACGAAAATTCCGGTGTCATTGTGATGGGCGCGGATGTGCGCGTTTCCACCGTGGCGATTGCGCAAGGCAACCTGACCATCAAAGTCACTGAAGCTCCGGTGGTGAGCCAGCCTGAAGCGTTCTCCAAGGGTGGGCACACCGAAGTTGTGCCGCGCACCTCCATCTCGGTGGATGACAGCCGGAGTAACCGCATGACTGTGCTCTCCAAAGGCGGCGCAAGTTTGCAGACGCTGGTGGATGGGTTGAATGCGCTGGGGGTTGGCCCACGCGACATCATCTCGATTTTGCAGGCGATCAAGGCGGCGGGTGCGTTGCAGGCCGAAATTCAGGTGATCGGATGAGTGCCGACGCTGCCATCAGCGGTGCGCTGGCATTGGCGCAGACCGCGCCCATTAAAGCACCCCATGGCGCGATCAATGCGGAGGCCGCGAAGAAGGCGGCCAAGCAATTTGAAGGCGTGATGGTTTCGCAGATGCTGGGCGGGATGTTTGAAGGCATTTCCACCGACGGCATGTTTGGCGGCGGGCAGGGGGAACAGATGTTCCGCTCTCTGCTGATGGATGAATATAGCAAAGAGATCACCAAGAAGGGCGGCTTCGGTCTGTCGGACGCGATCACCAAGCAATTGCTGGCCCATCAGGAGAAAGCGCAATGAGCGATTGTCTGGAACCCATCGAGCCCAAGATCGAGCGCGTGATCCATATGGCGACGCGGCTGATCGAGGCGCTGGAGGCGGACATTACGGCGCTTGAACGCGGCAAACCTGCCGAGATGCGCAGCACCCAGCCGGATATTCAAACGCTCACCGCTGTGTATGGCCGTGAGACCGCGGGACTGACGCCCGATGCCGCCGCCAAAGCGCCCGCGCCATTGCGCGCAAGCCTGTTTGCGGTCACCAAAGCCTTTGCCGATGTACTGACGCGGCACGCCCGTATTGTCACGCGGGTACGCAATGCGAGCGAGGGGATGATCCGCTCTATTGCCGAGGAGGTGGAGCGCCGCAATGCACCCACCCGCACCTATGCGCGTAACCCGACCGTGGCCACGCGCGCGCCGGGCGCGATGCTGTTCAACAGCGTGATTTAGGCGCTGGTCAGCATACTCAGCGCCAACTGATAGTTCGCAATCTGGTTGCGCGCATAGCTCGCATTGGTGGAGCTAAGAGGTTTGGCGGCGTTCGCTGTTGTCGCGGTTTGCGGTGTGTTGAGATTGCGATAGGCCGTGCGCAAGGATGACAGCACCGCCACCATGGAGGCGCGTGCCGCTTTTGCGCCCGCCGCCGTTGTCAGATCGAAAGACGTGCCGACGAGGCCAAGGCCAGCTACCAGTTTTTGTGTGGCGGGGGCTGTTGTGGTTGCCTTGCGGCCTGTACTTGCGATGTCTTTTGCCAGCACGGTGGGCGCGATGCCCAGACCGCCCAGCGCATCCGACCCTTCCGGCCCAGAGATCAATTGTACCTGCACACCGGCATTGGCCGAGATTTGCAGGGCCGAGCCTTTGGAGGTGTAAGTGACTTTGGCCGTGCCATCGAACATCAGCGCGGAATTTATTTTGGTGGCCAGCGAACTGAAGGTTTCGTTCTTGTCGATGCGGATGGTTAGTTCGCGTTCGGTGCGGCCGCTGATTTTAAGTTTGAAACTGTCGCCCGCATGAACTGTTGTTTGATCGACGAGGTTGACCGACTGGGACATGGTGACAGTGCCGCGCGGCAGGCCGAGCGCATCAAGCACGCTGGAGCCTTTGGAATCGACCGCGATGCCCTGTCCGGTGGAGACGCCGGAAATGCCGCCATATTGTTTGGTCCAGTTGATCGTTCCATCGGTGGACAGATCGCTGACGAACATATTCTGGGTTTTGACGAAACTTTGCGTCTGACCTTCGAACTCACCGCGCGTTGTGCCGGTGAGATAGATATGGCCGTTCGATACAGCGATGGCGCCGCCTTGATCGGAGGTCGAGGTGCCGACATACGAAACGAAATTGGCTGACGCCGACGCGCCGCCATCGGTCAGGCCGAAGACGAACGCATCACTTGAGCCTGACGCGGCGTTGGCAACAGTCGCAGCCCCGCCTGCGGTGAGGGCGGTGTTGGTGGTGGTGCCTGAAAGGTAAACCTTGTCGCCATCGACCGCGATTCCGCCCAGCGTGCCACCTTGCAGATCGCCCATATCCATCTGCCACAGAGGGCCTGCCGTTGCATCCCCATTGGCGTATTTGGTGACGATGGCGTGGCCGTTCTGCACGCTTGCGACCACCAGCCCGCCATCGGCGGTGGTTGCCATTTGCGAAACCTGATCGGGACCGCTGGTGCCGACCTGCTGGTGATAGGCGACCGCGCCTGTGGAGGTCAGCTTGGTGATATAGCCATCGACGCCGCCGAGACGGGTTTGGCCGCTGGAGATGCTGCCATTGACCGATCCGCCGTAATAGACGTTTCCGGTACTGTCGACGGTGACGGCGAAGGCGGAATCGTTGGAGACCGGATCGACCTGATGCAGCCATTTTTGCGTGCCGTCGGCGCTGTATTTGGCGACAAAACTGTCTGTGCCACCGCCGATGGCTGTTTGCGACAGCGCGCCGGTGGTGCTTCCGGCGACGACGACGCCGCCTGTGGGATCGACCGCCAGGGAATAGCCGCTGGCCGTGGCCTGGCTGCCGAGAAGGCGCGTCCACTGCACAGTGCCCGCGGAATCATATTTGGTGAGATAGACGTCCTGCGCGCCCTGTTCGATCTGGCCGCCGAAACTGCCCGTTGTGTTGCCCACCACATAGACATTGCCGTTCGCATCCACCGCTGTTGCTTCGGCGGTGGAGGTGCCGCTGTCGGGCGTGTTGCGCACGGTGAAGTCGGTTTTGGTGCCGCTGTCCAGATCGCCCAGCTTGATGAGGCGGCCGGTCTGATTGCCTTCGGCCAGCGTGCCCGTTGTGCCTGCAAGATAGATTGAGGGCGTGGCTGATGGCGCGGAGAAAGAAATCTTTTCGGAACCCGTGGTTCTGATTTGCAGGCCGAAGGTTTTTTTGGACAAAGGGTCCGCATCGGTCGTGGTGGTGGAAGACGTGGTGCTGGACTTTGCCTTGTCTTCTGCGGCTTTAGCGGCAGCGGCGCTGCCATCATCAATCACGGCGCGCTGGATACGGGTGTCGAACCCGGCATCGGAAAGCTGGGTGTTGATATAGGACGCGATATTATCGAGCGTCAGCGGGCCCTGGACACCGGAAAGATTGATCGCGACATCGCTTGTGACGCCGCCTTTGGTGACGGTGATGTTGAAGCTGTCAGTGGCGCTGAGTTTGGGCACGGGCTGGAACAGCGCCTCACCCTTCACTACCACGCCGCCGACATAGCTGGTTTTTGCCAGCGGAACGGTGGCGGTGCTGATGACGGTGGCGCTTTTGGCGCCGGGCAGCAGCGTCAGCCCGTTGAAACTGGCGGTGGCGAGGAAGGATTGGACTTGCGAGAGCCCATCCTGAAAGCGGGTGTTCAAACCGCCGAGCTGACCGCTCAACGTGCCGTCCCGCGCGCCGATGGCGGCGATCTGGCCGAGGCGGTTCAATGCCTGATAGAGCGCAAAGAGTTTTTGATTGTCCTGATCGAGTTTTTGGCCCGCAGTATTGGCGGTGCGCGCCACATCGGACAGATCGAGATAGGGCGTGGTGCCGAGGGCGAGCGCATCCAGCGCCTGATCATTCGGCGTGGGGATGCTGGAATCCCAGGGCGGGGTGAGGGTGGATTTTGGCAAAGCGGAGGCGGCGGCGGCGGCAGCAGTGTTGGTGCTGCGTGCCTGCACGGCAGACGCTTTGGCGTTGAAATAGCTCGTCAGCAGCGATGCGTCGAACCCGCCCAGAGATGTGCCGGAAATTGCCATTGCCTGCTTTGTTACACCACCGCATGAGTTTCCCCCGCCGGGACTTAACAGGGCGCTAAGAAAAGGGCGGAACGTGCTTAACGCGGCCTTAAGCGCGTTTGCGCGACAAGGGCGTATGTCTATTCCCCAGCTGCGTGCCAGCGATCCTTATGAAGCCGGTTTGGCCCTGTCCGCCAAGGGCTGCCATGTTGAGGCGATTGAACAGTTCGAGCGCGCGCATTGCCTTGCGCCTGACGATACGCGGGTGCTGTTTGCGCTTGGCAACACCGCCCGTGCGCTTGGGATGAGCGCGGCGGCGGAGGAATTTTATAGCCGCGTGTTGGCGCAGGAACCGCTGCGGCTTGAGGCGCTTATCAATCTGGCCAATCTGCGCCGTGCCGGGGGAAGGGCGCGCGAAGCTGTGGCGCTGCTGGAATCCTGTGTGGGGCAGCTTGGCGATGCGCCGGAACTTTGGCTGGCGCTGGGCGGGGCCTATCGCGATATGGGTAGCACCGTGGATGCAGAGGAGACTTTTCGCGAGGCGCTGGCGCGGCGCCCCGATTATGCGCCTGCCTTGGGCAATCTGGCGGATATTCTGGCCGACCGCGGCGAAACGGACGAGGCGCTTGCCCTATATGACCGGGCGCTGAAACGCGATGCGAAAAATCCGCAGCTTCGGCTGAACCGCGCTATTCTTCATTTGCTTTCCGGCAGGCTGAAGGAAGGCTGGCGCGATTATGCGGGGCGGCTGGACATAGCGGGCAAGGCGCCGAAAACCGATCATGATTTGCCGCGCTGGAACGGCGGCAGTTTGAAACACACGCGCCTGTTGGTCACCGCCGAACAGGGGGTGGGGGATCATCTGCTGTTTGCGAGTCTTTTTCCCGACCTGATCGAAAGAGCGCGGGCCGAAGGCGGCAGTGTTGTGCTGGACTGTGACCCGCGGCTTGTTGCGTTGTTTGCGCGCTCCTTTCCGCAGGCGACAGTGCGGGCGCAGCAGAGCAAGACCATCGGCACTGTCACCATGGCGCAGTATGACTGGCTTGCCGCGTGTGGTGGGGCCACGCAGGCGACCGAGATGGGAAGCCTGCCGCGTTTTTTGCGCCATGATGTGGAGGCATTTCCGGCCTCGCACAGTTATTTGAAGGCAGACGCAGCGGAGACGGCGCGGTGGCGGCAGGCATTTGCGGGAGCGGCTTCCGGGCCTTTCATCGGCATTTGCTGGCGCAGCGGCAAGTTGAGCGGCGCGCGGGCCTTGCAATATGCGCCGCTGGAAGCCTGGGCGGATTTTCTGCGCGATCTGCCGGGGGCGATTGTCTCAGTGCAATATGATGCGACGCGCGAAGAAGTTGAGACACTCGAAGCGTTGAGTGGGCGCCAGATTCTGATGCCCGAAGGGATTGACCAGAAGAACGAGCTGGATCGCACCTGCGCCTTGCTCTGCGCACTCGACGCGGTGGTCAGTGCGCCGACTGCTGTGTCCTGGCTTTCGGCGGGGGCGGGCGTTCCAACGCTCAAAGTGCTGTATGACAGAAGCTGGACCAGTTTCGGCCTTGGCTATGAGCCTTTTGCGCCTGCCGCTACCTGTGTGCGGCCCGCTTTTCCCGGAGATTGGGTGGGCGCGTTCGCGGCGGCGCGTGCACTCACGCGGATATACTTTTCAGCAGCGTAGTCTTGCGCGCGGTGAGCAGGCTCGCCAGATCGGCGGCGATGCGGGCGGCGCCCTGACCATCTATCAGCATCATGGCGATGCTGCGCATTTCGCGGCGGCGGACGCTATCGCCAAGCAAAGATGAAACGTCCTCCCGCACACGCGCATCACTTACCTGGTCGGCAAGGCCGAGTGAGAGGCCCATGCCTGCATGTTCAAAAGCACGCGCCGAGCTTGCGTGATCGGGACTGATGGCAAGATAGAGCGCGGGTACACCGAAGGCGGCGAGTTCATAGGCGCTCACGCCGAAGGCCGCGAGCGCCAGATCGGCGGATGCATATTCGGTGGCGAGATCGTCGGCCCCTTCAATCGTCTGAAAATTGGGCGAGCGCGCAACTATGGCACGGGCGATGCGGTTTTTATCGGCCATGCCCTGACCGATGACAAAGCGGGTGCGAAAAGCGCCGCCGAGTTTGGCGAGCGCGTTGGCCATTTGCAGCGTGAGGCCGAACGGATCGCTCCCGCCCATGGTGACGAGGAGGGTTGGACCTGCGCATTTGGGGCGGGGGGGCGAAGGGTTGCGCGACAGGCCGAGCAGCGACCATTCCCAACCAATGCGGGGCTGGCAAAGCGAACCGCTCCAGTCCAGCGCGTGGGCCTGTGGCAGATCGGGGTAATAGGCGACATGGGCGGCGAGGCGGCGCTCGGATGCATCGTCATGCACCGCGATGAGAGAAACTTTATCGGACAGGCTTGCGAGTTCGAGACGGCTGACGCCTTCCCGAACATCGCAGATCAGCATGTCGGCTTTGCGGGCTGTGAGCTCGGCAGCGAGCGCGCCGGGCTTGCTGTCGATCAATTTTGCTTCGAAGCCCGCGCGGTGGATGGGGGCCAGCGCATCTTCGCTGCCATGGACGGCGAAGACCGCGCCCACACCTTCGCGGTCCCGCAAGGCGCGGGCGAGGCTGACCATGCGTTTGACATGGCCGTAGCCGAAACCGCCGCCGCCATCGCAGCGGATGAGCGCCAGCGCGCCTGCCCGCGCAATGGCTTTTTGCCGGACATGGGCGTTGAGGTTGCGCAAAGATGGCTCGCGTTCGAGCAGAATCAGAAGATCTTCCAGCGACGCTTCACCGGCGCGCGCCTGAAGCCGGTTATGCACCGCTTCGACAAAAGCGAGATCGTCCGGCGTATCCACGGTCAGCCGACCGCCTTCGCGGGCGAGCTGAGGATAGGCAGGGGCGCGCGCGATGCGCACGAAATCTGGATGCAGCTTGAAATAGCCGGTGACATGTTCGCGGGCGACGGGATCGTGGGCCGCATCCATCATCAGCTTGTCGAGGGCGCGGCGGGAGAACGGGTCCACCCCTTCATGGGCGGTGACGGCGCCATCTTCCAGCAGCACATAATCACCATCCTGCGCGATCAGGGCTTTGACCAGATGATCGACAAAGCCTGCATCAATAAACGGCGCATCGGCGGAGACCCGCACGATGATGTCCGCATCACTCGCTTCGGCGGCCAGCGCGAAGCGGGCGAGCACATTGTCTTCGGGGCCGCGAATGACCTGAACCGCGTTGCGTTCGCCGAATTCGGCGATGGCGTCATCGACGGCGTTGGTGCTGGTGGCGATGACCACATGGCCGATCAGCGCCGAGCGTTTGAGGCGGCGCACCACATGCCAGAGCAGCGGCTCGCCCGCGATGGGACGCAGCACCTTGCCGGGCAGGCGGGTGGAGCCCATGCGGGCCTGCACGATGGCCACGATGCGCGGCTCTTTGGAGGGATTGCGCATCATGCGGCGGGCTTCCAGCTTTGGCGGATGTGGCGCAAGGGGCGCATTCCATCCGCCGGATCGGCGCGCCAATCACGATCATCCGCCTCGGCGGGTTGGGGGGTTTTGAAGCCTGTGCCATCCGCTGTGACAGCTTCGCGGATGCGGGCGATGACGGGGGCGATTTCCTGCGGTAGCCAGCAATGACCGGCGGCGTATTCCGCACCCACGCCATCTATATCGAGATGAAATTCGATCACCGGGGCGTTCCAGCGATGTACCGCGCGCTCAATCACCGAGGGTTTGCGGGTGTGATCGGACCAGCCGACGGGCACGCCGGTGGCGGCCTGAATTGAAGCGATGGCGGAGAGATTGGCCTGATCGGGCGGGGTCGGATAGGCCGAGACACAGTGCAGGAGCGTGATGTCTTGCGCGCCAGCGGATTTGAGGCACTCCACCGCTTTGGTGATTTCATCGAGCGTTGCCATGCCGGTGGACAGAACGATGGGTTTGCCGGTCTTGGCGCAGGCTTCGAGCAGGGGGGCGACCAGAAGTTCGTAAGAGGCGATTTTGTAGAAATCGACAAAGGGGCGCAGCTCTTCCACCGCCTCGACATAAAAGGGCGTGCAGGAAAAGGCGATATTCCGGCGGGCGCAATGTTCGGCCAATGAGGCCAGATGGGCGAGCGGCAATTCCCAATCTTTACGCGCGCGATGGGGAGCGCTCTGCGCCAGGATTTCGGGCGCGAACATACGGTCGATTTTGAAGAGCTGGAATTTGACGGCATCGCAGCGTGCATCTGCCGCCGCATCGACAAAGCTGAGCGCGCGCGCAAGATCGCGCCCATGGTTGCTGGACGCTTCTGCGATGAAACGGGGCGCTTTAGCCGTTTGCCAGACATCTGCCATGGGCGAACTCCGCCAAAATTGAACTTAACGATTTCTAAAGATGGTTTGCCTAAGAGTTGGTTAACGCCAGCCCATTTCGGTTAAGCGATGTGCAAGTCATGACGGCCAAACCCTTTTTCATCGTGTCCAGCGGACGCTCCGGTACGGCGATGCTGCATAAATTGCTGTCCACCTTTGAAGGGGTGGAGATGCAGCATGAGTATGCGGTGCAGCTTATTCAGCCGTTGGCGGTGCGACGGTATCTGGGTCTGTGTGATGCTGATGAAGCGCGGCAAGTGCTGGCCGGAACTTATGGCGCGGCGCTGGACTATTCGCTTGCGCAAAGCTGGGGGGATTCGTCCAACAAGCTCTCCTGGCTTATTCCCGATCTTGCGGCGCTGTTCCCGGAAGCAAAATTTGTTCATCTGGTGCGCGATGGGCGCAAGGTTGCCGGATCCTATTTCCGCAAGCTGGGCGCTGAATGTTACGACGACCGTTCCACCGCGCTGTTTCAGGCCTTTTACGACAATGCGCAAAACCGCCGCGCTCCGCCACCGGAGAAGAAATATTGGTGGCCAGTGCCGCGCAAGGGCGCGTCCGATGCGCAGGCCTTTCGCCTTTATTCGCAGTTCGAGCGCATTGCCTGGCATTGGGCGGAGGTGAACCGGGTCATATTGCGTGCACTGGAGGCTTTGCCGGAACAGCGCAAGATGTTTGTGCGGCTGGAAGATTTGCGCGCGAGCCCCGATGTGCTGGAGGGGCTTTTACACTTTCTTAATCTTGGTTACCGGGAGGCGGACTTTGCGCTGTTGCAGCGCCCGCACAATGTGAACCGGGCGCAAGACTGCCTGCTCAGCCCGGTGGAGCGCGATGCGTTTGACCATGTTGCGGGCACGATGATGCAAAGGCTCGGCTATGACGGACTCGCCGAATATGTTGTTCGGTACTGAGCCTTGCCGAAATTTTAAGACTTCCGCGCCAAAGATGGTTACCGGTTTATTCCCGGACGCGAATTTCATGAGCCAGTCCTGCGGTCTTTGCAGCCAGACCTCCCTTGAAGATGTCTATGCGCCAGAGCGGTCTACCCGCGGTATCAAGATCTATCTTTGCCGCCATTGCGGGCTGGTGCAGAGCCTGCCGCGCATTGACCATGCGCCCAGACGGGGGGCTGCGGTTTCCAGCGGCGCCGATTGGGGCAATGTGCGCTATGGCAAGCAGTTCCGTACCCGTGCGGCGCTGGATGCCCTGATGCGACGGCAAGACATGTCTGCCCCGTTCTCGCTTCTTGATGTCGGCTCCAATCGCGGCAGTTTTACCCGCGCAGTTCTGGATGCGGCGCCGAATGCGCAAGTGGTAGCGGTGGAGCCGGATGAGCGGGTGGCGCAATCCTGTGCGGGACTGCCACGCACCGAGCTTGTTGAAGCGCGCATAGAAGCGACGGAATTTGCGGCGGAGCGTTTTGACGTTGTGCATTCCTGCCACACGATTGAACATCTGGCAGACCCTCTCGCCGTTCTGGCCGATCACTGGCGGGTGTTGAAAGAAGGCGGGCTGCTTGTTCTCGACGCGCCGAACATCGCCTTTCTGGGCTTGGACGATGTGGTCGAGGAATGGTTCATCGACAAGCATGTCTTCCACTTCTCAGCAGCCACGCTGACGCGCATGATCGAAATGGCAGGATTTGAGATTGTGGATGGGCCGCAGGCCGGTGACGCTGAGAATTTGCTGATTACGGCGCGCAAGGTGACCACGCTGCCACGAACATTCGGGCCAGACCCTGCCGAAGTGGCACGGGCCGCCGCCCTCATCACCAGCTATGTCGCCACGCGGGCGCGCAATCTTGCGGCGCTGATGGCTGTGGCGACGAGAATTGTAGGGATGCAGCACCGCAAGATTGCCATGTGGGGCGCGGGGCGGATTTTTGACAGCCTTGTGGTGCATGGAAAATTCGATGCGCGTGGGTTGGCGCTTTTGATCGACACGCATTTGAAGCCGCTGGTGCCGCAGCGCCATGGCTGCGCGGTGGAGGCGCCCGACGCGCTCACACAGGCTGACGCGGGGGTTGTGATTGTCATGTCGCGGGCCTTTGCACCTGAAATTGTGGCGCAGGCGCGCCGTCTCGCGCCGTCCGCAGAAATTCTTTTGTATTCCGATCTTCTTGCGCAGGCGCGCACCCAACTGGCGGCTTGAGGCGACACCATGCTCATGGAATTCAAGGCTCACACGGCGACCCCAGGCCAGGCGCCCGAACTGATTACCGATCTGGCCGCGGCGGCGCGCTTTGTGCGCCAGCATGTCATTGCCTCGATCTATCATGCGGGCTCCGGCCATCCTGGCGGCGCGCTGTCGTCCGCCGATATTTTAGCCTGTCTTTATGGGGCGGAGCTGAACCTTTGGCCTTCTGGCGTGGACGATCCGGCGCGGGACAGGTTTGTGCTTTCCAAAGGTCATGCCGCGCCAGCGCTCTATGCGGTGGCGGCGCATTACGGCTTTTGCGATGCGCGCGAGGCGCTTTCGTTGCGCAAGCTCGGCAGCCCCTTTCAGGGCCATCCGCATGTGCTCGACCTGCCTTGGGCGGAAACCAGCACCGGTTCGCTGGGGCAGGGCTTTTCTGTCGCCCTTGGCATGGCGCTGGGGCTGAAGATGAAAGCGAGCAAGGCCCGCGTCTATACGCTGCTCGGCGATGGCGAGATGCAGGAGGGCGAAGTGTGGGAGGCAGCGATGTGCGCGGCGCACCACAAGCTCGATAATCTGTGTGTGCTGGTCGATTACAACAAGCTGCAAAGCGACAACAGTAACGAAAACATCATGCGGCTGGAGCCGCTGGCCGCCAAGTGGCGGGCCTTTGAATGGGCGGTGGCCGAAATTGATGGACATAGTTTGCGCAGCATTTTGTCTGGCTTGCGCAGCGCCTCTGTCACGCAGGGGCGGTCCTCTATCCTCATCTGCCATACGGTGAAGGGTAAGGGCGTGCCCTATATGGAAAACATGCCGCAATGGCATGGCAGTGTGAAGCTCACCCCGCAGCAGGCTGAAGACGCGCTCAAAGCGCTGGCTGCATCCCCCGATCAGATCAAGGAATTGCTCCATGTCAGCCCTCGCTGAAGCACCGGCCCTTATTGGCACCAGTGGCGATTCCCTGCGTGAAGCTTTTGGCAAGGCGCTCTGCGCACTGGCGCATGAATTTCCCAATGTGGTGGTGCTGGATGCCGATATTGCGGGCGGGACCGGCGCACACCATTTTCGCAAGACCCATCCGGAGCGCTTTATTCAGTTTGGTATTGCCGAGCAGAATATGATGGCGGCGGCGGGTGGGCTGGCGGCGGTTGGCTATGTGCCGGTTGTCACCACCTTTGCGGTGTTTTGTTTGCGCGCGGTGGAACAGGCGCGGCTTTCGCTTTGCTATGCACAGCGCAATGCGAAGATTGTTGCGAGCCACCCTGGGCTTGACGTGGGGCCGGATGGTGGGTCTGCGCAGGCGCTGGAAGATCTGGCGGCGTTTCGCGCCATTCCCGGCATGACAGTGATCTCCCCGGCGGACCCGATGGAAATGGCGCTGGCCACGCGCGCGATTCTGGAATTTGCCGGGCCGGTTTATATGCGCACGGGGCGCAGCGCCTCGACGCGGGTGTATGGCAATGACCACACATTCCAAATCGGCAAGGGCGATGTGGTGCGCGACGGAAGCGATGTCACCATTGTTGCTTGCGGGGTAGAGGTTGCACGCGCGCTTGAGGCGGCGGAGCGGCTGGCCGAGGAAGGCGTTAGTGCCCGCGTGGTGAATATGGCGACGATCAAGCCGATTGATACGGCGCTGCTGGCGCGCTGTGCGGCGGAGACTGGCGCAATTGTGACGGCGGAAGACCACAACATTTATGGCGGGCTTGGCGGTGCGGTGGCTGAGGCGCTGGCGGCGACGCATCCCTGCCCGGTGGAGTTTGTTGGCGTGCGCGATGTGTTTGGCGCATCGGGTGAGCCCGACGAACTGGCCGATCATTTTCAGATTTCCGCGCCCTTTATTGCGGATGCGGCGCGGCGCGTGATTGCCCGCAAATGAACACGCGCTTTTCACTTGAAGGTAAAACCGGTTTTGTGACTGGCGGGAGCCGGGGCATTGGGCGTGCGATTGCGCTGGGGCTGGCGCAAGCGGGCGCTGATGTTGCGCTATCCTATCAATCACGCCGGGCTGAAGCTGATGGTGTGGTGCGCGAGATCGAGGCGCTGGGCAGGCGCGGGCTTGCTGTGCAGATGGATGTGACGCAGCGCGCCAGTGTTGAGGCGGCGGCGCGTGATGCCAAGGGTGCGCTGGGTGCGATTTCTATCCTCGTCAACAATGCGGGCATCAACAAGCCCACCGATTTCGACCAGATCAGCGATGCGGATTGGGATGGAATCCTCTCGACCAATCTGAAGGGGCCGTTTGTTTGTGCGCAGGTCTTTCTGCCTTTGCTGGCAGAGGCCGGTGGCGGCAGCATTGTGCATATCGGCTCGGTCAGCGGGCAATATGGCGGCCCGCGCACGGCGCATTATGCGGCATCCAAAGCCGGGCTTATCTCGCTGGCGCAGGTGATTGCGCGTTTTGGCGCGAACTCCGGTGTGCGGTCCAACACGGTTGCGGCGGGGATGATTGCGTCTGACATGGGCGCTGCGGGGCTTGCGGCGCAGAGTGTGCAGAAGGCAGCAGAGAACATTCTGCTCAAACGGCTGGGCACCACGGATGAGGTTGCGGATGCGGTGGTGTTTCTGGCGAGCGATGCTTCGTCCTACATCACGGCGCAGACTTTGAACGTCAATGGCGGGCTGTATTTCTGATGAAAACCGTATTGATCGTTTCTGGCGGGATTGAAGCGGCGGATGCTGCGAAGAAGGCTAAGGCGCTTGGCTATTATGTCGTTGTGTCGGACCGCGACCCGGAAGCACCGGGTTTTGCCTTTGCCGATAGCTGCCTGATTGCTGATGTCTATAGCCCGACAGAAACGGCGGCGGCTGCCGACCGCTATAACCGCAAAATTCGTCGCATTGACGGGGTAATTTGTGTGGCGGCCGACGCGCCGGTGACGGCGGCGACGGTGGCGCACCGTTTGGGCATCAAAGGCCTGCCGATTCATGCGGCGCAAATGGCCTGTGACAAGCTGGCGATGAAGCGGCGGTTTGCCGAAGCGAATGTTCCGGTTCCATGGTTTGCGGAAGTGGCGACGCCCCATGCGCTGCAACGCATTGCGATTGAACGCGGCAACAACCTTGTCATCAAGCCGGTGGACAGCCGGGGCTCGCGCGGAGTGCAGCGTATTGCGCAGGTTGCCGACCTCACACGCGCCTTCATGCTGGCGCGCGAACATTCCCCCACCGACCGGGTGATGGTGGAGGAATATCTGGACGGGCCGCAGGTTTCAACCGAATCCATTATCGTTGATGGCAAATGTTTTACGCCCGGTTTTTCGGATCGCAATTACGAATATCTTGAGCGCTATGCGCCGTTTTTCATTGAGAATGGCGGTGATTTGCCCAGCCATCTGGATGATGAGACGCAATGGAAAGTGCGCGATGTGGTGGCGCGGGCGGCAAAAGCGCTGGGCGTGAGCGATGGCACCGTGAAGGGTGACATTGTGGTGCACAAGGGCGAGCCCTATGTGATCGAGCTTGCGGCGCGGCTTTCGGGCGGGTTTTTCTGCACGCGGGAAATTCCGCTCAATACGGGCGTGGACTTTTTGGGCGCGGCGATCAGGCTTTGCGTGGGTGACGCGGTCTCGGAAGATGAATTGGAACCGCGGCATTTGACGCCGGTGATCCAGCGTTATGCGTTTCCCGAACCCGGAAAAGTTGTGCGCATTTTGGGGGCCGATGAGGCGCGGCTGATTTCGGGCGTGACCGATGTGGTGGTGACCGCCAAGCCGGGCGATGTGATTGCGCCTGCGGGCGACAAGCGGCCTTCGGCGGCGATGGTTTTGGCCACCGGCGCCTCGCGCGAGGCTGCGCTGCGGGCGGCAAATGATGCGCTCGCCTGTCTGAAGATCGAAACGGCATGAACGCCCCGCTTCTTGGGCGCGAACAGCTTGCGGCGAGCGGCACGTTGAGCCTGTTTGCCTTGTTTCATCTCAATCTGGCGTTTTCCTCCATCGAGGAAGAACAGCGCGGCGAGGTTATTCAGCGTTGTTATTGGCCGTTGCTGAGACTGGCCGAGCGCCGTGGGCCGATTGGGCTGGAGGCGACGGGTTTTACGCTGGAAGAAATTGCCAAGCGCGACCCGGAATGGATTTTGGCGGCGCGCGAACTGATTGCCGCCGGAAAAATTGAACTCATCGGCTCCGGCTATGCGCAAATCATCGGGCCATTGGTGCCTGCGCGGTTGACTGAAATGAATCTGCGGCTGGGGCATGATATTTACCGGCGGCTTCTGGGCGTTGCGCCAACGCTCGCGCTGGTCAATGAACAAGCCTATTCCGGCGGGTTGGTGGGGCTTTATCTCGATGCGGGGTATCGCGCGCTGTTGATGGATTGGGATAATCCGGGCGCGCATCATCCGGGCTGGCATGGCGAAACCCGCTATCTGCCGCAGCGGGCGCTGGGCGCGGATGGGCGCAGCATTGCGCTTTTGTGGACCAATACGGTCGCGTTTCAGAAATTGCAGCGCTTTGCCCATGGCGATACGGAGCTTGGTGATTATCTCGACTACTTGCGTGGCTGCGTTGGTCAAACCCCGCATGTGCTCTGCGCCTATGCCAGCGATGCGGAGATTTTTGATTTTCGCCCCGGCCGCTATAAGACGGAAGACCGTTTGAGCGGGCAGAGCGAATGGGCGCGGCTCGCAGAGGCTTTTGCGGCCATGGCGGGGCCGGAATTTTCGCTTGTTGCGCCTTCGGCGGCTTTGGGTTTTGCCGCCGCTGAACACGCGAATGAGATTTTGCGGCTGGAGACAGCAGCTTGCCCCGTGCCGGTGAAGAAGCAGCGCAAATATAATCTTTCCCGCTGGGCGGTGACGGGGCGCGACGATATTGGCGTCAATGCCGCCTGCACGCGGATTTTCGAGGCCTTTGCCGCGGGCAACCCGCGTGACGAAGACTGGAAGGCGCTTTGCGGTTTGTGGGCCAGCGATTTTCGCACCCATATCACCGACACGCGGTGGGACGGGTTTTGCGAAGACCTTGCGGCGATGGAGCGACGATGGAGCACCGCTTCTGTGCCTGCGCCCGCTATTCCCACGCGCCATTCACTATGTGACACGCGGCTGATTGATGTGGTGACGCCTGCGCTTTGCGCGCAGCTCGACAGGCGGCGCGGGCTTGCCATTCGCACGCTGGCTTTTGGGGCGGGAAAACCTGTTTTGGGTGGGCTGCCGCATGGGCATTTTGATGACATTGGCTTGCAGGCGGACTGGTATACCGGCGACTGCGTGTTTGAAGGGCCGGGCGAGCACAAGATCACCGATCTGGAATGGTGTGAGGTGCGGCGCTGGCAGGACCAGGCGGGCGATCACTGGCTGCATGGCGCTATCGAGACGCCACGCGGGCGCATCGACAAGATGTTGCGGTTTGCGGCGCATGAGGCGCGGGTTGATTTTGACCTCACCTTTCACTGGGACGATTGGGGCAGGGGGAGCCTGCGGCTTGGCCATTTCACGCTGCTGCCTGATGCTTTTGACTGGGACCGATTGCAACTTGTCACCCAGAATGGCGGCCATGTGCCTGAGCGTTTCGCGCTGGGCGGGGAAACGGTGGATCACGGGGCGCCGGTATCGTTTTTGGTCTCCTCCTCACAAGGGTTGGGGATGACGGGGGGATGGGCCGAGTTAGGGGATGGGCGCCAGAGCATCCGCATTGAGGTGGACCGGCAGACGGCGCCGCTTCTGGGCCTGCTGCACCACCGCCGCGCAGGCGGGAGCCTTTTTTGCCAGTTGGCGCTTTCGGCACTGGAACTGGACGAGACACGCAAGCCCCATGCTTACAAAAAAGGGCCCCGGCGCTTTAGATTCAGCGTTAAAGCGGGTTTACCGTAAGGCGATATTAACCGCGTTCTGAAACGATTGGCTCAGCAAAAAGGGGCATTCGATCCATGGCGCACGCTGCTGCCAAGCTACTTCCACACGCGATTACAGAACCTGACATCACCTTGCGGGACTTCACCCAACCCTGGCTCGATCTCAACGACAAATCGGTGATGGTGACGGGGGGTACCGGCTCATTCGGCAAGCATTTCGTCAAAACGGTGATCGAGAAATATCGCCCACGGCGGCTGATTATTTTCAGCCGGGATGAGCTGAAACAGTTTGAGATGCAGCAAGATTTCCCGATGGAGCGCTACCCCTTCATGCGCTACTTCATCGGCGATGTGCGGGACCGGGACCGGCTCGAACTTGCGATGCGCGATGTGGATTATGTGATCCATGCCGCCGCCATGAAGCAGGTGCCGACCGCCGAATATAATCCGTTTGAATGTATCCGCACCAATGTGTTTGGCGCGGAAAATATCGTCTATGCCGCGTTGCGCCGCGATGTGCGCAAGGTGGTTGCGCTTTCGACCGACAAGGCTGCCAATCCGGTGAACCTTTATGGGGCGTCTAAGCTGGCCTCGGACAAGATTTTTGTCGCCGCCAATAATCTTTCGGGCGCGGATGGTACGCGGTTTTCGGTGGTGCGCTATGGCAATGTTGTGGGCTCGCGCGGCAGTGTTGTGCCCTTCTTCCAGAAGCTGGTGGAAGATGGCGCGCCGAACCTGCCGATCACCGATGAACGCATGACGCGGTTCTGGATTACCCTCAGTCAGGGCGTGAACTTTGTGCTGTCGAGCATGGAGATGACGCGGGGCGGGGAAATTTTTGTGCCCAAGATTGCCTCCACCACCATTGTCGATCTGGCTTCGCTGCTGGGACCCAATGTCTCCCAGAAGGTTGTGGGGATACGCCCTGGCGAGAAGCTGCATGAGACCATGATTCCGGCGGATGATTCACGCTGGACGGTGGAAATGGAAGATCGCTTTGTGATTTTGGCGAGCTTTGCGGCGGCGGCGCGTGAGGCCTATTTGCATCGTGGGGCGCGGCCGGTGGCAGAAGGGTTTGCCTATTCGAGCGATAGCAACCCTGAGCATCTGGGCGTGCGGGGACTGCAACAATTGCTGGCGCAGGCTTTCGCCTGAATGGGCCGGGCGCTCAAGGCGGCGCAGGTGATCGCGCAGGACCAACCATTTCTCCCTTATGGCCGCCAACTCATCGAGGATGATGATATTGCGGCGGTGACTGCTGTTCTGCGCGGGGACTTTTTGACCACCGGACCTATGGTGCGGTTGTTTGAGGAAAAGCTTAGCCAAGCGGTGGGCGCAAGGCACGCGGTTGTCTGTGCCAATGGAACCGCGGCGCTGCACATGGCGGCGCGGGCGCTGGACCTTGGACCGGGGTGCAAAATTGTTGTGCCTGCCATCACCTTTTTAGCAACGGCAAGTGCGCCGCATCTGAACGGTGCCGAGATTGTGTTTGCCGATGTCGATCCGCATACCGGGTTGATGGGGCCTGAAGAGCTGACCGCCGCTATTGCGCGGGCAGGCCGTGTGGACGCGGTGTTCAATGTGCATTTGAACGGGCAATGCGGCGCGCTTGAGGAGATTGCCGCGATTGCGCGCGGCCATGGCGCGAAAATCGTGGATGATGCCTGCCACGCGCTGGGCACACGGTATATTTCTCGCGATGGCACCAAGACGCCGATTGGCGCCAATGCGCATTGTGATTTGACTGTCTTTTCCTTTCACCCGGTGAAGACCATCGCCATGGGGGAAGGCGGCGCGGTGACGACCAATGATCCGCAGATCGCTGTGCGGCTGGAACGCGCGCGCGGGCACGGCATGGTGCGCGAGGCCGGTGAATTTTTGAATAGAGACGATGCCATTGATGGGGAGGGCGCGCCCAACCCCTGGTATTATGAAATGGGTACGCCGCAATTCAACTGGCGCGCCAATGACATTCAATGCGCGCTCGGTGTTTCCCAGCTTGCCAAGCTGGAGCGGTTTGTGGCGCGGCGGCGTGCGCTGGCCGGGCGCTATGACCATTTCCTCTCCGGCCTTTCGCCTTTGGTGACGCCGTTGGGGCGGACGAAAAACTGCCTTGCTGCATGGCATCTTTATGTGGCGCGGATGGATTTTGAGGCGATCGGGCTTTCACGCGCACAGATGATGCGCGAACTCGCGGCGCGGGGCATTGGCACGCAGGTGCATTATTACCCGGTGCATCGCCAGCCTTATTATGCCCAGAGATATGAAACGCCCCGGCTTTGCGGCGCGGACACATATTATAGCCGCGCGCTCAGCCTGCCGCTTTTTGCGGCGATGACGGATGAGGACGTGACGCGTGTGGTGGCGGCGCTTGGCGATAGTCTGAAAGCCTGAGGCTCAGGCTTTTTCATCCACGAACTGGATTTGATGTTCGGCGATATATTCGCGCATCTTTATCATCTGTTCGGTCGGCCACTGGCGAATGACCTCGCCAGTTTTCTTGTCTACCATTTTGTAGACAAACCCATTGCCAGATTTGACCTGTGAGATTTCTAGCCGGACATCGGGCGATGCGCCCGGTGCTCCGATAGCATCCAGTGTTTGCGCAGGCGCGGCGCTGAACCTGGATTCGGACGGCGCGATAGAGGACGCAAGCAAGGAGCCTTGTTGCCTTTTGAGGGCGGCATCGTTCTCAACCGATTTTGTGGCGTTTGAAGCGATATCAACCATCGAAAGACCTCCTTGCCTTGCGTCTCCATTCGTAAAAACAAACCCAACCTAGACCCGTAAACGCCCCGGAGCGCGGTTATGAACGCCCGCGCTTTCCGGCAAGAAAAACGGCGAGGGCCGAAGAACGGATGGCCCTCGCCGAGATCTGTTACCGGAACAGCGACAGCGTGATCGACGGCGCAGAATTTGCGATCGACAAAGCCTGCACACCAAGCTGCTGCTTGACCTGCAAGGATTGCAAAAGCGCGCTTTCCTTTGCCATGTCCGCATCCACAAGATTGCCGATACCGGCAGTCAGTGTGTCGGACAGCTTCTGCACGAAATCGGCCTGGATCGAGAACTTCTTGGCGCCCGAAGACAGACGCGCGAGCGCGCTGTCGACGTTTTTCAAGGAGGTTTCGATGGTCGCAATCATGGTCGAAGCGCCAGTCTGACTGGTGATTGACGCAGCAGTGGACAACTTCACGATAGACCCGGAGAGGCTCATATTCTCGGCCTTCACGGTGATCTTCTTCGTGCCATCGGAGGAGGCAAGCGCCGTGATCTGGGTCGTCGAACCGTCGATCAGGTCGAAGCCGTTGAAGACTGCGTTCGACACGATCGTGGAAATTTGATCGCGCAGGGCGGTGAAGTCTTCATTGAGGGCAGCGCGGCTGGCTGTATCCATCGAGGCATCGGAGGCCGAAATCGCCTTCTGCTTCATCTGGATGAGCAGATCGGAGATCGACTGACCGGCGGACATGGCGACGTCGACCGACGAAATGCCGCGATTGAGCGAATCGGTCACGGCGGAATAGCCCGCCACATTGCCACGCATGGACTGGGCGATGGCAAAGGTCGCGCCATCGTCTTTAGCTGACGCAACCTTCAAGCCGCTGTTGATGGCGGATTGCGTGGCGGTGAGCTGAGCATTGGTTTTGTTGAGGTATTGCAGGGCGACCATCGCGCCCACATTGGTGTTCACGCTAAGCATTCTTGTCTCCGTTCTGGCTTTTATGTGCGAGCGTTTTGCTCGACGGGGCGTTTTGCCCCTGCAGCCTTAAACGCAAGGCCCGTGCCGAACGGTGGGTAAGGTTTGGCTAACTTTCTTTGTCGTGGAAGGTGCCGGAAATATTTGCCCAACAAAAAGTTACTGCGCCAAACTGCGGCACGGCAGATTTTGCCGGGATGCGGCAGTTATTGCCGGATGACTAGGCAGAATTTGCTCTGTACGCAAAAAAAAAGGCGGCGGGAGAACCCCGCCGCCTGTGTTTTGTTTTGAATCCGCCTAGCGGAACAGCGACATGATGATCTGCGGCGAGGTGTTGGCGATGGAGAGCGCCTGAACCCCAAGCTGCTGCTTGACCTGCAATGATTGCAGCCGCGCACTTTCCTTGGCCATGTCGGCATCAACCAGGTTTCCGATGCCGGAACTCACGGTATCGGAGAGTTTTTGCACAAAATCTATCTGCACCGAATATTTGCGCTCGCCGCTCGAAAGCCGGGCCAGCGCGCTGTTGACGTTGGTCAGTGATTTTTCGACCGTTGCGATCATCGCCGAGGCATTAGACTGGGTGATGATGGAACCAGTTTTGCTGATGGTGACGATGGACCCGGAAAGGCCGAGATTTTCGGCCTGGACGGTGATCTTGCGTGTGCCATCGGAAGAGGCCAGCGCGGTGATCTGCCCGGTTGAACCGTCGATCAGGTTGAAGCCGTTGAAGACCGCGTTGGAGATGATCGAGGTGATTTGATCGCGCAGGGCTGTGAAGTCTTCGTTGAGCGCTTCGCGATTGGCGGTATCGAGCGACTGGTCGGATGCGGCGGCCGCTTTCTGCTTCATCTGGATCAGCAGGTCCGAAATGGATTGCCCGGCAGACAGCGCAACATCGACCGCCGAAACGGCGCGATGCAAACTGTCGGTAACGGCGGAATAGCCGGCGAGATCGCCGCGCATGTCCTGGGCGATGGCGAAGGTCGCGCCATCATCCTTTGCCGTCGCAACCTTGAGGCCGGAGTTGATGGCATTCTGGGTGGACTGGAGTTGCGCATTGGTATTGTTGAGATACTGGAGCGCAACCATGGCGCCCATATTTGTATTGACACTCAGCATGGTACTTTTCTCCGAACCTTTCTGGCGTGGCGACGGCGTTCTGCCCGCCGTTGAGGCCCTATGCCCCGCTACATGCTTCGCAACCCCCGTGCCAACGCTTTAACTTTGATAGACGTTGATTTTATTGGGTTTTATTTGGAGCGCGTTAGCCATCTGCCAGGCAGAAAATGCCCCCCGGCAAGTCTGGTCCTGAAAAAAAGAAAGCCGGCTCTTGGCGGAGCCGGCTTTGGAAGACGTTTGATTTTGCAAAAATTCAGGCGGTGCCGCTGAGGCCCTGCATGATCGAGCGATTGATCTCGATCAATGGCTCGACGGATGCGCCTTCGCGCATCACCTCTTTGGAATATTTGTTGATGAAGAGCGACAGCGACACGATTTTCGCGCGCAGGTCGCGGGAAAGCTGATTGCCATCATCGGCGCAATCGGCGGCAAGTGCGCGCCACAGCCTGCGATTCCAGTCTATCGCATCGACCAGCGTGCCGCCCGTCGCGTGACTGCGATGCACGTCGATCAACGCGCCCGTGACTTGACCGAACAGGCGATATTCCGACTCGCGGGAGGTTTCAGCGATGCGCTGCGTGTTTTGGTAAGCTCTCAGGGTCATAGCTCAGCCGTTCCTGTTCAAAATCAAAAAGTTTTTTGCACGACATCAACGCCTTGTAATATGCGCCGCTCATGACTTCGCGGCTGATATCCAGGCAAGTGGCGAGCGCATCACGATTTTTGATGGCGCCCATGAACTCGGTCATTCGTATCGCGAAATCGTTATAATAGTCCTCACATCCATCGGGATCGAGATACATCATCATCACCGGGAAATAGATGCGCCGCGCGGGCGTATTCGCCTCTTCATTCTGCATGATGTCTTTTTCGCGCAGGACGCAGGCTTTGTTTTGCAGCACAAGGCTGGTCCGCTTGTCGCCATTGGCAAGAACCGCGCCGTTGAGCACAAACTTTTCGCCGGGCTTGAGGGAGAGCTTTAACGGCATGGGAATCTCTCGTGCTGATCTATCGGGACGGAGCCTAAAGGCGGATTGGTTAAAATTTGGCTTTCGCCGCGTAATCTTCACGGGAGATTAAACATGTAAAGGCTTTCATACGGCGATATTCATAAGGACACCCGCCCATGGCGCAGCTCGCCGCCGCTCTCAAAATCGGATCGCTCGCCGGCGTAGGCGCCCAGACGGAAGCTTTCGCAAAACTGGAAGCCATTGAAGACACGGCGGAAGCTGCCATTGCACGGCGCAGGTCGAACGGTGTTTTGCGCCGCGCGGTCAAGGCCTGGCAGCGCGGCGACGTTGTGCGCGCGGGTCAGCTTTCGCTCGAAGCCACCAATGCCGATCCCAAAAATGCACCGGCTTTTCATGTGCTGGGCATGGCGCTTGAAAAAATGGGGCATCAGCACAAGGCGCTGGTGACCTATGAACATGCCTTTGCGCTTGATCCCGCCGATCCGGAATTGCTGATTAATCTTGGGCTAACGGCTTGGAATCTCGACATGAAAGACGGCGCGGAGAAAATGTTCCGCCTTTTCATTGCAGCGCGCCCGGACTCGCCGCTGGGGTATAACAATCTCGGCAGCATTCAATGCGATATGGGCAAGGAAACGGTTGCGATCGAAACCTTGCGCGGCGCGATTACGCAGATGCCGCAGGAAAAAATTCTGTGGAATTCCATTGCCACCGTTTTGGCCGAAGTGGGCCGTGCCGATGAAAGCCTGATTTTTTACCAGGAAGCGATTCGCCTCGATCCGGGTTTTTCGCGGCCCTATCACAATCTTGGCTATGCGTTTCAGCATCTGGGGCGCCTTAGTGAGGCGCTTGAGGTGTATGACGAAGCGCTTCGCCGCACAAACGATGAAACCGAGCTACGCGAGGGACACCATTCGCGCAGCATTTGTTTGATCGGCATGGGCAGGCTTGAGGAAGGTTTTCGCACCTATGAAGTGCGAAATGACCAGCGTTTTCGCGCTTATGTGCATCACGTGACCAAGGCGCCGATCTGGAAGAATGAACCGCTGGCGGGAAAACGCATTCTGCTGGTCGGCGAGCAGGGCTTGGGCGATGAATTTATGTTTGCCAATATCCTGCCGGATGTGCAGCGCGCTGTCGGGCAGCAGGGCAAATTACAGATCGCGGTCGACAAAAGACTGGTGCCGCTTTTTGCGCGCTCATTCCCGGATGCGCAGGTCGGCGCTTATGACGACCGGCAAATGACTACGCCAGATGGAAAGAAGGAGCTGCGCTTTATCCCCTGGGCGACTGAGACAAGCGAGCCGGATTTTTTCGCGCCGATGGGGACGGCGTTGCAATATTTGCGCAAATCTCTGGAAGATTTTCCGCACGAAGCGTTTCTCACGCCGGATATGCAGCGGCGTAATGCGTTGCGGGCGCAACTTGAAAGCTTTGGGCCCGGTCCGTATGTCGGCATTTGCTGGCGCTCCATGGTGCTTGGCCAGAAGCGCAGCAAATATTACAGCCCGCTGGACAGTTGGGGCCCAATCTTCAAAACCCCCGGCGTCACCTTTGTGAATTTGCAATATGGCGATTGCAAAGAAGAGATTGCGCGCGCCGAAGCGCAGCACGGCATCAAGATCCAGGTGATTGATGGGCTTGACCTGAAAAACGATATTGATGGCGCGGCCGCCCTTTCGGCGGCGGTTGATCTTGTGATCTCCGCGCCAACGGCTGCCGCGGCCACGGCAGGCGCCGTGGGCGCCGAAGTCTGGTTTCTCACCGCCGGGCGTACCTGGCCGCAATTGGGGACAGAAGAATTTCCCTGGTACGCCAGGAGCCGGGTCTTCAGCCCCGAGAAGTTTGCCGATTGGGCGCAACTGATGCCGCAGGTGGGATCGGCGCTGGGGGATTATAGCCGCAGCTACTAATCCAGCGCCGCTTTCGCGGAAGGGCAGGTTACCATGGCCTGCCCTTTTTTCTGCGCGTAACTATATGATATAATAAAAAAAAGACGGCGTGCGCCAGTGGCGCACGCCGTCCGTCGCGTCCTGCTCCAAACCGGCTGCCGGGGGATGAGCCGTGTGGACCTAGGGCGAGGCGTCACGTCGAAGGCCGGGTGTGCTTCGATGTGATTGCAATTACAGGTTGTAGATTGAGTGCGTAAAAAGCTGGTTAACGCGCCAGCCGTTCCAGCAGAAATTTCTCCGATGGATGGGTGGCTGTGCGCATCTCGCGAAAAGAAATGGTTTGCACGGCGCGGGCGGCAGCCTCGCTGATGGTGATGGCGATCATTTCGCGGCAGACGCCGCGTAAATTCGCTTTATCGAGACAGGCGACGAAGGCTTCGGCGCTGCGCGGGGAATAGAGCAGCACCGCATCGAGTTCGCGGCTGTGAAGCGCAGTCTGTGCCTCTGCGGTGAAATCGGTTGCCGCTATCGCGTCATAGAGAATTTCACGGCGCAGGTCGAAGCCAAGTTCTGCGAGGCGTGTGCGCAGTTTGCCGGTGACGTCCGCGCCGCCGACATGGAGCAGGGCGCCGTGTGCGGGGTTCGTCCAACCGGCGATGGCATTGGCGAGCGCGATGGCATCGCCATCGGCATCTTTCACTTGCGCAAATCCGCTTTGCTGGAGTTGTGCGGCGGTTTGTGTGCCCACCGCATAGATGGGCAGATCGCGCCGCTTTGTTGTGCGGGCAAGGGCGCGCGCGCCGTTGAGGCTGGTGACGACCAGCCCTTGCACATTTGTGAAATCCAGCGAGAGGTCTTCACGATAACGAATATCGAGCAACGGCGAAACTATGGTGGAATGGCCTAGCCTTGAGAGCCGCGCGGCCGTTACACGGGAATCTTCCAGTGGCCGCGTCAGCAGCACACGCATCACAGATCGAGCCAGCGCGCCGCCGCGGGCCGTAAGGAAAGCCCTGCGGCGCGGCCAATTTCCGCGGCTTGCGCGCGCGGATTGCTGCCGAGCTTTTGCTCTTGCGCGGTCTCGACGAAATCACTGCCGTCCAGCGCCAGAACTTCACCACGGAAACGCAGGATGCCATTTTCCCATTGCGCCAGACCTGCAATGGGTGTGCGGCACGACCCATCGAGCGCTGCGAGAAAGGCGCGCTCGCAAGCCAATGCGATGGCGGTGGGCTCATCATCCAATCGCGCAATGATCTGGCTTGTCTGCGCATCATCGCTGCGCAGTTCGATTCCAATTGCGCCTTGCGCGGGCGAGGGCAGCCAGATTGCGAGATCGAGAATCTGGCTGGCGCGCGCTTCCAGCCCCAGACGCTTCAAACCGGCCAGCGCGAGCAGTGTGGCGTGGAACGCGCCGCCATCCAGCTTTGAGAGCCGCGTTTCGACATTGCCGCGCAAGGTCACGGCCTCAACATCTTTGCGGGCGCGCAGCAGTTGCGCGCGGCGGCGCACCGAGCTTGTGCCAACAATCGCGCCCGTTGGCAGAGAGGTGAGTGAAAAATTTTGGGCGGAGAGCAGAACATCGCGCGGGTCTTCCCGCGGGAGCAACGCACCCAGCATGAGACCTGTCGGCAAATGGGCCGGGACATCTTTCATGGAATGAACGGCGATGTCGGCCTCGCCTGCGAACAGGGCTTCTTCAAGTTCCTTGGTGAACAGGCCCTTGCCCCCGGCATCGGCGAGGGGGCGATCCTGAATGCGGTCGCCGGTGGTTTTGACCACCACGATCTCGCTGGCAACACCCGTTTTGGCGAGGAGATCGCGCACAATATTGGCCTGGGTGAGGGCGAGGCGTGAGCCGCGCGTGCCAATGCGGAGAGAGTTACTTTGCGGCATCCGGGGGTTCGGGCTAAAGGCAGGGCGAAACTAACACGGCACGCAAGCGCAATGCGCCCCCTGACCGTTCTGGGTCTTGAAACAAGCTGCGACGAAACCGCCGCCTCGGTGGTGCGCGGGATCGCACCCGGACCGGGCGAGATTCTGTCCAATGTCGTGTTCAGCCAGATCGAGGCGCACAAGGCTTTTGGCGGCGTTGTGCCGGAAATCGCCGCGCGCGCGCATATCGAAATGCTCGATTCGGTGATCGAGGAGGCGCTGGCGCAGGCCGGGCTTGACCTGAAAGATCTCGATGCCATTGCCGCGACAGCGGGACCGGGGCTGATTGGCGGGGTGATGGTGGGGCTGACCACCGCCAAGGCGCTGGCGCTGGCGAGCGGAAAGCCTTTTGTCGGGGTCAACCATCTCGAAGGCCATGCGCTGACGGCACGGCTGACCGATGGGGTGGCGTTTCCTTATCTGCTGCTGCTGATTTCGGGCGGGCATTGCCAGCTTCTCGGCGTTGAAGGCGTGGGGCGGTTTCGGCTTTACGGCACCACGATTGACGATGCGGTGGGGGAAGCCTTCGACAAAACCGCGAAACTGCTGGGGCTGCCTTATCCCGGCGGGCCGCAGATTGAGGCGCTGGCGAAGCAGGGTGATGCGAAACGGGTTTTGCTGCCGCGTCCCATGGTGGGGCGGGCAGGGGCCGATTTTTCCTTTTCCGGCCTGAAGACGGCGGTGCGGCAAGCCTCTGCTCATGCAGGCGGCGCCGATCTGGCGGCGTCGTTTCAACTGGCCGTGATCGACATTCTGACCGACCGCATTCGGGCGGCGATGGGGATGTTCCGGCGTGATTTTCCGGACGCGGCGGGGAGGTTGGTGGTTGCGGGCGGGGTGGCGGCCAATGGCGCGATCCGCGCCGGGCTGGACCGGCTCTGTGCCGAAGAAGGCTTCGCCAAAAAAATACCCCCGCCAGCTCTCTGCACGGACAATGCCGCGATGATCGCCTGGGCGGGGGTAGAACGAAGCCAATTGGGCTTGTTTGATGCGCTAGGGGTGGCACCAAAGGCCCGTTGGCCGCTTCAGGACATGGCGGGAGGGGGGAGCCCAGCCATCGCCATGTCAGAGAAGCTGGTTGCGGGGTCTTAGACCGCCGCGAACTGGAGCATCGTCAGGAACGCAGCCACGACGACAGTGGCGGCGGCGAAGCCGTTCACGATGACTTCGAAATAACGGGGTGCTTCGTTGGTTTGGAAACTGTTGGACTTGGTCATGACTGCCTCTCCTATATCCGGCCGGGGGGCCGCTTCATCTGATTGCCGGGTTGTTCCGGCTACAGGTCTGATATAGCTGAGGGCTGATCGATATTCAATGAACAAAAACGCAAGTATTCATTAATTATTGTGCGATGCAATATAGGAGGAATCTAAATTATGTTTATTTTCAAATAGTTAGTAGAAATCACTTTCGACCTGCGAATCTTGCAAGGGTGCTATGCAGCAAATGAAACTGGCGACGTGGAATATCAACTCTGTCCGGCTTCGTCTGGGACTGGTCACAAAGCTGATCGAAACCGAGCAGCCGGACGTGCTGTGCCTTCAGGAAACCAAGGTTATCAACGAGCTTTTCCCAGCAGAGGCCTTCAAGGCCCTCGGCTATGTCCATCAGGCTATCCATGGGCAGAAGGGTTATCACGGGGTCGCCACCCTTTCCCGGCTGCCGCTGGCCGAGGTCCGCTCGGAGCGTTTCTGCGAGAACCCGGATTGCCGCCATATTCAGGTGCGGCTGGAGAACGGGATCGAACTCCATAACTTCTACGTCCCCGCGGGCGGGGACATTCCCGACCCGGAGGCCAACCTCAAATTTGCCCATAAGCTCGCCTTTTTGAAGGAAATGGCGGCGTATTTTGGGGTGCGGAAGGACCGGGGGAGCGCGCGGGCCGTGCTGGTGGGCGACCTCAATGTGGCACCGCTGGAACACGATGTCTGGAGCCACAAACAATTGCTCGGCATTGTCAGCCATACGCCGGTGGAAACGGGACTATTGGCGGAAGCAGTTCAGGCCTTCGACTGGATTGATGTCACGCGCGAATTTGTGCCCGCCGAAGAGAAGATCTTTTCGTGGTGGAGCTATCGGGCGGCGGACTGGCTTGCCTCCAATCGCGGGCGCAGGCTTGACCATGTGTGGACCAGCCAGGCCTTGAAAGGCCATGTCACCCAACATGCGATTCTGAAAGAGGCGCGGGGCTGGACCCAGCCTTCCGATCATGTGCCCGTGGTTGTGACCATTGAGGATTAAGGGCGTTTTCCGTGTGCGCTTAGGAAGGGATCGAGGTGGTTGAGGCACCTGGGTTCCCTTCCCTCACTCCGCTTCGCTCCGCTCGCCGGGAATGACAGGTGAGGGGCACATTGGACTTTAAGGGTTTAGGCTTTTTTGAGCGGGGCGATCATGATGGTGGCGCTGGAGGTGGCGATGAGCTTGCCGTCTGCGCGGGCCAGCGTGCCTTCGAGAAAGACGATCTGGCGGCCGCGCTTCATTACCCGTGCCTCGGCCAGATGCCGCCCGGAATGGGCCTGATTGAGATAGCTCACCTTCATTTCCAGCGTCGGCGCGATCTCGCCCCATTGCGCCTGAAGCCCTGCGGCGGTGGAGAGCACATCATCCATCACCGCCGCGATAGTGCCGCCATGAATGGCGCCGAAGCGATTGTGATGGGTCTCGCTCAAATCATAGGCGATTTGGACCCAGCCGGTTTCACTGTCGATCTCCAGAAGCTGTTGGGCCAGCCATTCGGAGGTCGGCGCGCGGCGCTTGAGGATGGCCTGAATATTGGGCGGATAGTCTTTGGCGTTGGCCGGGTCGATTTTGGTGCGCATGGGCCCATGCTGCATGAGAGCCGCGCCTAATGCCAGAAGGGCTGTTCGCCGCGGAGCTTTTCCCACTTGCGCAGGGCTTTGGCGGTGCGCGCAGGCCCGCGCGCGGCGTGCCAGGTGATGATGTCGGCGCTGGCCTCGGCAAACGGGGCCTGCTGGTTTTCATCTGCCTCGGCGGCCAGACGCTGGAGCATGGCGCGCGCGGCGACCACGTCGTTCATTTCGCCCAGACAATCTTGAAGCGATTTGAGTTTTTCGAGATAGGCGCTGGTGATTGCTGCATCGTACAGCCCCTCAAAGAACTCGGTCGCGTAGCGCAGTCTTTTCGACGCGAGGCGTAGGCGATGAAAATCCTGATCTTCGGCGCGGTCCAGAGGGCGGGCGCGTTTGAGCGCACGGGCAAGGCTGCCTTCCAGCGTAGCCCCTGCGGTCACGGCGATGGGCGATGTGCCGATTTTTGTCCAGCGTTTGGATTCGCTGGTGGCGGCGGCGTCATCGAGAAAGTTTTGTACCCGACCAGAGGCAAGCATGGTCAGCGCCGTATCCCATGCAGCGTTGCGCGCGCCCTCGGCACGGGCTTTGAGCACTGTGAGAGATTCATTTTCCGGCGCGGCCTGCATCACCGGCGGCAGACATTCGCTGAGAAAAACATCGAGATCGCGCAAGGGGCCGAACGCGCTCGCCAATGCCTTGGCCTGACGGCGCATTATTTTGAGGCGTTTGACGCGGAAGGGATCTCCAAACGACATCAGCGCCGCGTTGAGACGGCGAAAGCCGACGCGCAACTGGTGCACGCCTTCGCTCTGGCGCGCGCGCACTGCTGGCAGATTACCCGCAATTTGCGCCAGACATTCCTGCAACGTGACGCGGAAGGCTTCGCCTGTCGTCATTTGCGGCACAAGCTGAATAGGGCGCGCTTTCACCGGTTTTGTCGTTGACGCGGACATGGGTTTGCTTTTTCCGCTTAAGGCCGCACGGGCAGGCCGGCTTTGGCGAGCGCGGCCTTGGCATCCGCAACGGTTGCCTCGCCGAAATGGAAGATGGAGGCGGCGAGCACCGCGCTGGCATGGCCTTCGCGCACGCCTTCGACCAGATGGTCCAGCGTGCCGACGCCGCCGCTGGCGATGACCGGCACGGTGACCGCATCACTCACCGCGCGGGTGAGCGCTAGATTATAGCCCGACTTTGTGCCGTCACGATCCATCGAGGTCAGGAGGATTTCGCCTGCGCCATAGGCCACGAGTTTTTGCGCATGTTCCACCGCATCTATGCCGGTCGCGTTGCGTCCGCCATGGGTGAAGACCTCGAAACGGTTCTCGCCGGTCTGTTTGGCGTCGATGGCGGCGACAATGCATTGGCTGCCGAATTTTTCGGCGGCTTCGCGGATGAACTCTGGGCGGCGTACCGCTTCGGTGTTGACGCCCACCTTGTCGGCGCCAGCAAGCAGGAGGCTGCGAATATCTTCGAGTGTGCGCACACCGCCGCCCACCGTGAGCGGCATGAAGCAGACATCGGCGGTGCGGCGCACCACATCGAGCAGGGTGCCGCGATTTTCGTGACTGGCTGCTATGTCGAGGAAACACAGTTCATCGGCGCCCGCCGCGTCATAGAGCATGGCCTGTTCGACCGGATCGCCCGCATCGCGCAGATTGACGAAGTTCACGCCTTTGACGACGCGGCCATCCTTCACATCGAGGCAGGGAATGATACGGACTTTGAGCATCAGCGGGCCATGGCTGCGATGTTGAGAAGGGCGCGCCCGCAGACAGCCTCGGCGGGAACAGCGGTGGTTTTGCACAGGGCTTCTGTTTCCAGCAACAGATCGAGAGCAACCAGAAGTTTGGCTTCTGTCCAGCGGCTTGCCTGCGCCTTGAAAGCGGCTGTGCGGCTGAAATGAATCGGCGGGCGGAATTTGCGCATCACGCTATCGAGATGCTCGCCGCGGCTGGTTTCGGCCACCGCTTGCGCCAGGCGCTGGAAATGGCCGAGTGCGGTGCGCACCACAGCGATGGGGGAGGTTTCAGCAATCCATAACCGTTCGAGCGCGATGTCGAGGCGGCGAAAATCACCCGTGCCTGCCGCATCACACAGCTCCTCACTGCGGGCCTCGGCTTCATCGCCCATGATGGCGCGAATGTCTTCGCGTTCGATCCGAGTTTGGCCTTTGGCATAGAGGATGAGTTTTTCCAGCTCGCTGCGGGTGACACCGCGATCCGAGCCCAGACGGGAGACCGCATCGTCCAGCGCCTCGGCGCTGATGGAAAGATTTTCGGCCTTCAGCGCGTTGCGCACCACATCGGCGAGATCACGCGGCGTATCGGGATAGCAGGCAATCGCGGCGGCATTTTCGGCCTCGCTAAACAATTTGCGCAAAGAGGCGCTTTTGTTGAGGTCGCCGCCCTCGGCCACGATCAGCGCATCGCCCACCGGGTTTTCCAGCAGGGATTCGAAAATGGAGGTGTGGCCGTTGCCCGCACCGCGCACCCGCACCACGCGGCGGCCACCCGTCATCGACAAAGCCTGCGCTTCATCGGCGAGGCGCGCGGGATCGGAATCGAGCGTGCCGTCATCGAGATCGGCGACGCGGAACGGGTCTGTCAGATCGGGCACCACTGATTTCGCGAGGCGATTGGCCCGTTCGGTGACAAGGCCGCGATCCGGCCCGAACAGCAGCACCGCGATGATCGCGGCGGGCGGGCGATCCACAAAGCGTTCGACATCGGCGGGGCGTGGGGTGGTCATTTTTTCTGCCGTGCGAACCAGACGCTGAGATCGAGCTGGATGCGTTGCGCCAGATCCTGTGCCGCGCGTGTTTGCGCATCCCGCTGGGCAGAGAGGGTAGCATAGGGCGAGGCGACGACGTTATAGGCTGTCAGCGTGCTTTGATGGCCGCGCGTGACGACTTTGCCGCTATTGTCGATCAATTCGTAATCGGCATCTGTCAGATAATTGTAGCGCGTGATGGTGGCGTCGTTTTGCAGCGCGATGCCTTTGCGGTCTTCTTTCAGGGTGATCTTGAGGCGGTATTGTTTGGAGCCGCCCGAACCGGAATCCAGCAGGTTCATCAGACTGTCGCGCAACTCATAGCCCGTGCGTTCGGGAATGGGATCGACATAGATCGAGGCCATCAGCTTTGGCGATGCGCCGTTCGTGCCATAGAGCGGGCGAAACCCGCACGCGGCAAGGCCGAGCACCAGAACCAGGACTGACAGCCGCCAGATCATGCCACCACGTTCACAATCCGCCCCGGCACAACGATGACGCGGCGCGG